>Ga0315338_1000890_pt1 | contig 49009 bp, 42 predicted proteins | sample ASW8metaG_FD_204518 | JGI IMG/M metagenome (GOLD analysis project Ga0315338, IMG submission 204518) | Ammonia-oxidizing marine archaeal communities from Monterey Bay, California, United States - ASW #8 | ecosystem: Environmental > Aquatic > Marine > Coastal | place: USA: California | collected... | reverse complement strand
AAAGCTCTCTGACACAAGGTTACAAGTGCTGTGGCGATGGTTGCCTGTTAGCGGGATTTTCTTCTCATCGATATTGCTTCTGTTTGCAGGGACCCCCAAAGAAAGCACCATTCTGTTTGCCGCGTTACATTTCTCTGGTTTTGTTGGGATTGTGGCTGCATCTCTCAAGTCGAGGAAACTTGTTGTTAATTTAGGGCTGTTAATTTTACTGTGGGTTGCTATCGTTTTGGCGAGTGCGCCTCACTGGCTAATATTTATGGATACGTTGTCTAAAGTATCGACCGTGTCTGATGTTTCCTCCTGTAGTGTTTTCAGTCTGTTAGAAGATTCTTGGATTCTAATCGACACGTTATTCTTGGGTTCGAAACCTATCCCTTGGGGAGAACCGAATACAAATACATTTATTTTCTTTGGTGTTGTGCTTGCAGTAGTAGCTAGCTCGCATTTATTCAGGAAAAGCGGATTCTTAATGACAGTGTTGCCACTGATAGGATTGCTCTGTTTTTCGTTTGGGATAGTTCCTGATTCTGTATGCCAGAGAATTCCATTTGTTGGAAATATTCATCACGTAAACCATACATTTTTAGCTGCAGCAATTCCGTTTCTGATCTTGCTAAGCGCCATTGGACTCAACTGGACCTTTGTTGAACGCACTGGGGTCGTTAGGCGATTTAGGTCGACCTTTACGGTGTTGCTTATAGGTTTTCTTCTTGTTGTGCTATTGAGTGTGAAAAGTACTTATTCCATTTGGTTAATGAAGCCGGCGAATTTGTTAGCGTTGTTGAGTATTGGCGGTGTTACCGCTTTATTACTCCTGGTGCTCTGGACGCGATCCTTTGTTAGAGGGTTTTCGTGTGCTATAGCAACAGTATCGTTGGCCTTATTTGCTTCGGCTCATGCATACCATGGTCTTCATATTAAATCTGGTTGGAAAGAATTAGATAATCTAATAATTAATCCAACACCGCGGGCTGATATGTTAGAGCAATCTTCAGCTGTTAATTTGCTTCACTTTTCGAGGCAAGATTCCCATGTGACTTCCTTACCTCATCGATATATTGCCTTTAGTAACCGGTCCGAATTAATTGCAAACGTTTTGCAAATCGCTCGGCGTGGCGGCGGGTCTGAAAAAGACATTGTTTTGTTTGAGGACGATCTTCGTCGAGCAATAACGACATCGCGGACTGCGGTAATAGCTGAAGCCCACATCAAGCACTATTTGAGAGGAGTCGGCGTGCAGGCTGAAGTGCTTAAGACAGTTCAGGTTGTTGATGACCTGCCGGAAAAGAGTAAGTCGGATGTTTCCAACACTCAGCTGAAAAAAATTAGCAGTGAACCGTACCGTGTGATTGGCCAAGGCCGGGCACCGATGTCAGGGTTTTATTCATTTCTACATCTAGAAAGCCTAAATGGCCCAGATGCTTTGATGAGCAGTCGCTACATGGAACTGTTGGATGTTTTTGGCTGGTCGCGGAAACCTGGCGCATCCTGGCTTAGGACTATTAGTCCCAAAGACATTAGGAGGCTGGGACCGCTAATGGACCTGTTGAATGTGGGTTACTTCCTCAGCTTTCGTAACGACCTTAATAAACTGCACCTGGTTAGCAATACCGCAAGTTATCAACGGCTAGTCGATCCTGGGCCCATTGACAATGATTTCGCTACTCTATATCTGAAGCACCACCCCAGGATTTCTGTGGATCGCGTGAGTTGTGCGTCAAATGGATTATTGCCAGATGGAAAAATCGATAACGTATTCTCCCTAGAAATCCAAGGTGCTGATGTAGGCTGGAAAGGACACGTAATTTCCGCAATGAACCTACAGAGAGTGTTTCCATCTGGGCTGAATCATACCGGTGGGCACAACTACATACTCGGCATCAGTCAGGAAGAACCGACTTCACCATTATTGAATGATAAAAATGGGGAGGTGAGGATCACGACCAGATCTCAGAAATTAAAACTGTGGTTGTTTGGGTGTGACGACGGTGTGAATAAACCTGGAACGGAATACGTCGCGCGAGTTGCTGTCGATCGTCATCCGCCAATCCAACGAATTACACAGAGAGATATGTCCATTTGGTCTCGACAATTACCCTGGCCTCGAGCATTTTTTGTGGATAGCTTTGCGACTTATCCAGAGATATCAGAGTTTGCTAGATTTGTTCGGCAGGCCGAAGGTGTTCCACTTGCAGCTATAGAAGGAAATCGGGTTATTGAACCGCACACGAGTCGCGTAATTGTAGCCGCTCAGAATTATGAACTGACCAGCAATTCGACTAGTTTTCGCGTAGAAGCTCCTAGTTCAGGTGTGGTTGTCCTCTCAGAAGTCAACATACCAGGCGATGTGCACGTCCAGGTTAACAATCAATCTGGGAAGGTGTTTAACGTCAATCATACTTTTCGTGGTGTAGAAATTCCAAAAGCAGGAGACTACGAGATTACATTTACCTATAGACCAAAGCTCTGGAATGTCGCGCTTATGTTGTCTGCGGGTGGGCATTTGATACTGCTTATCATGCTGATAGTGTTTGTTCGCAGTAAACGAGTTCATTAGCAGGAGATAAAGAAGTAATGGCTTCAAAACTAGAGTCTTCGCTTTGTTAGAACGGTCACTACGATTAGGTTACCCAATCCTATCCGGCTGATAGTTAAAGGAGTATTAGACCGTTCGACCGGAATCGAGATTCGTTCGGTGTATTTGGCGAGTCAGTTAGAATTCTTACTATGGTAGAGACAAAAGACGCCTGTCCAGTATGTAAACGTCCCAATATTGGGTACGAATTTCGCGCCTATAAACAGACTTTTCTCCGTTGTGTCGACTGTGATCTTCTGTTTCTATCAAAATTGGACCCTACTTCCACAGGGCGTTTGGATGTTGGATCACCGGCTAAGGCAAACGATGAATCAGATCCCATTACCATCAAGCATCGAGTAGAAAACTATGTTGGCAAACTTAAAGATCGCGGCGTAAAAAGTGATAGCCGGTTCTTGGTTACCGGGAGAGATGTTCGTCATTTCATCGATTATGCACAGGCCTACGGTATGAATTCGATCGATGATTCGCTCGACCAGATTGAGGATCACAGTATTGATGCTTGTGTTGTTTTGGCAACTCTGGGTGAGAGTTCTTACCCGCTGGAGCAGCTTTTGACGATCCGAAAAGTACTTAAGCCTGGCGCCATACTACTAGTTAGCGTGCCTACGCTTGACAGTGATGTAGCGCGACGACAGAAAAGTCGATGGAATCAGTTTTCGGTAGGGCGACTGACATACTTTGACCGCCACGGATTGGCCGCGCTATTGGTTCGGGCGGGCTACGGTCAGATTACTATGTGTTCAGAAGACGACGGAGTCGTAGTGGTGTGTTGCAAGGAAACCCGTGAAAATGATCACCCTCTGTTGTCCATTGTGTTGCCGGTTTACAATGAACGCGCTACGTTTGAACAATTAATTCAGTCAGTTCTTGAGAAAAGATTTGATGTTATGAATCGAGAAATCATCATTGTGGAGAGCAATTCTACGGATGGCTCACGCGAACTCGTTCAACAGTATGAAACCCAGCCCGGTGTCAAAGTAATTTATGAAAATGAACCCAGAGGGAAAGGGCACGCTGTCAGAAATGGACTGAATCATGCTTCAGGTAGCATCATCCTGATTCAGGATGCTGATCTGGAATACGATATTGAAGACTACGATGTTCTGTTGGCACCGATCACTAGCTACCGACGCTTGTTCGTGTTGGGGTCAAGGCACAAAGGTCACTGGAAAATGCGTGAGTTCGATGACAAAAATTTGTTGAGTGCGGTCTTCAATTTTGGCCAAGTGTTCTTCACGTGGCTAATTAATGTTACCTGTGGCACACAACTTAAGGATCCATTTACGATGTACAAAGTGTTCCATCGTGAATGTCTTTATGGTTTAGAGTTAGAAGCGAATCGATTTGATCTTGATTGGGAGATCGTTATCAAATTTATTCGTAAAGGATTTGTGCCAATTGAAATTCCCGTGAACTACACATCTCGTTCTTTTGGAGAAGGGAAAAAGGTACGACCTTTTATCGATCCAATACTATGGATCATCGCCCTGTTGAAATTTCGATATGGACGCCTCTACGGCACCACGGCATCTGGACAACGTTAATTATGAAAGCACTCGTTACCGGAGGTGCAGGTTTCATTGGTAGTCATCTGGTGGATCGACTCCTCCAAGAGGGGCAATCTGTGATCACCTTTGACAATTTTTCAACAGGACAAAGACAATTCTTGGAAAAAGCACAGACTAACGACCGATTTGAGTTGGTCGAAGGCGATCTAATTTATGAGGAGCAGATTGAGGCGGCAATGTTCGGTGTAGATTTCGTTTGGCACCTGGCAGCCAATGCTGATGTGCGATTTGGCACAGATCGACCACGTCGGGATCTTGAGCAGAACACAATCGTGACGGCGAACGTACTGGAAGCGATGCGAAAAAACAAAGTTCGTGGCATCGCATTTTCGTCCACGGGATCGGTCTATGGTGAGGCCAGTGTCATCCCCACGCCCGAAGACTGTCCGATGCCGGTGCAGACCTCACTGTATGGGGCATCCAAGTTGGCTTGTGAAGGGATGATCAGTGCCTACTGTGAGGGGTTTGATATGCAGGCGTGGATTTTTCGCTTTGTCTCAATTTTGGGAGAGCGTTATACCCATGGCCATATCTTTGATTTCTACTGCAGGCTACTCAATGACCCTGACCACCTGCATATACTTGGTAACGGTAAGCAGCGGAAATCCTACCTCTATATTCATGACTGTCTGAATGCGATGTTTAAAGCGATAGAGGTGGCACCAGATGCAGTTAATGTACTGAACCTCGGTACTGACGAGTACGTTGAGGTCAACGATTCGGTAGACCTAATCACCGATCACCTGGAACTCAAACCCAAACGCAGTTATGCCGGTGGTGAGCGCGGCTGGATCGGCGATAACCCATTCATTTTTCTCAAGTGCGATCGGATGCGGTCACTCGGCTGGCTGCCTGAGCACAGTATTCACGACGGTATCTTGAAGACGTTGAAATGGCTTGAGCAGAACCACTGGGTGTTGGCGGCGCGGAAATGAAGGTCTGTGTACTGGGACTCTGGCACCTTGGGTCAGTGACAGCAGCATGCTTGGCCTCTGTTGGGCATGATGTAACCGGCTTGGACTCAAACTCCGGAATTGTCGAGAAACTGCAAAAAGCAGAACCACCGGTGAACGAACCTGGCCTTGATGGCCTGATTCGAAGTGGAATTAAATCCGGAAACCTAAGATTTACCAGTGACGCGAAATCGGCAGTTTCCAACACCCGGGTATTATGGGTAACCTATGACACGCCAGTCGATGAAAACGATCGAGCCGATGTAGAGTTTGTTTTGCAAGAAGTGGTCAAGTTGCTACCATTTCTTAGTATTGACACCATAGTGCTAGTGTCCTCACAGTTGCCTGTAGGGTCTATAAGGCGGTTTGAAGACATATCAGCGGAGAAGTATCCTGAAAAGAATATACGACTTGCTTATTCACCCGAAAACTTGCGTTTAGGACAATCCCTGGATGTTTTTTTGCATCCCGACAGAGTAATCATAGGAGTAAGGTGTCAGGAAGATCGAGAAATCTTAAATAAGTTACTTGGACCGATTACAGACAACATTCTATGGATGGGGGTGGAATCTGCAGAAATGACCAAGCATGCAATTAATGCATTTCTTGGAATGTCCATAACATTCATTAACGAAATTGCGTCGATCTGTGAAAAAATTGGCGCTGATACGCGTGAAGTAGAGGCTGGCTTGAAATCTGAAAAGCGCATTGGCCCCGCTGCGTATCTATCGCCGGGTGCTGCTTTTGCAGGTGGAACGTTGGCGCGTGACATTGAATTCCTGAAGGATATCGGATCATCCAATAATCTTGTAAATCCACTGATATCCTCGGTGAGAAAGAGTAACGACGAACATAAAAAATGGATCCAGCGACGACTCTTCGCAGTGCTCGGCGGTTTAAAAGGTAAACGAATTGCTGTTTGGGGCCTCACTTATAAGCCGGGTACAAATACGCTTCGCAGATCACTGTCAGTGGAGATGTGTAATTGGTTGCAGGAGCAAGGTGCAGAGATTGCTGTACATGACCCATCTAATTGTGAATTGCCTGATAATTGGCTTGGTGAAGTGGTGCGCTCAAAGACGCCCCTAGAGGCATTAGAAGGTGCATGCGCACTGGTCATTGCAACACAATGGCCTGCATATAGAGAAATTAATGTGAGCGACGTCGAGAATATCACAGGGCAGTTTGCCGTCTTTGATAGTAACCGTTTTCTAAGTGACTTTAACAAAAGTTCGGTAATTTCATACTATTCGGTGGGGGTTGGAGCATGAACGGTGTCTCAAATGGAAACGTGCTGCAGGGTCGTACCGCCATCATCACGGGAGCCAGTCAAGGCCTCGGACTTGCGATTGCAATGCAATATGTTGCAGCAGGTGCTTCGGTAATCATTTGTGCCCGGGATGAAGGGATGCTGTCCGAAGCTGCCGATGTGTTAAAGCGAAGCGCTTCGAATGACCAGGTAATCTCTCATATAGTGGCCGACGTGGCGGAGTCTGAATCGGTTGATGCGCTTGTTGATTTTGCCATCGACAAGATGGGTCGGATAGACATACTGGTCAATAATGCTGGGATCTACGGTCCCAAAGGCCCAACGGACAGCGTTGATTGGGCGCAGTGGGTTCAGGCGATAAATGTCAACCTTCTGGGTTCGGTGTTGATGTGCCGCGCGGTAATAACCAACATGAAAAGACAGGGCTACGGAAAGATTGTTCAGTTGTCCGGTGGTGGGGCGACCAATCCGTTGGCTAATCTAAGTTCATATGCTGTCTCCAAAGCAGGGATTGTGCGATTCATTGAGACCCTGGCCATTGAAGCAGCGGAGTATGCTATTGACGCCAACGCGATTGCTCCCGGTGCGCTGAATACCCGAATGCTTGATGAAATACTCGAATCAGATCCTGAGACTGTTGGTAAGGAGTTCTATGAGCGGGCACTGCAACAGAAGGTATCTGGTGGTGCAGGGCTTGAGAAAGCTGCCAGGCTAGCTGTATTTCTAGGTTCTGCTGGCAGTGATGGAATTACTGGAAAGTTAATCAGCGCGATCTGGGACCCGTGGGACGAGTTGGATAGATACAAAGCGGATCTTGAGGATTCGGATATTTATACATTGCGGCGAATTGTTCCATCCGACCGCGGATTTGACTGGTGAAACTCGGTGTCGCCATTGTGGGTTGTGGTCTTATTGGGATTAAACGAGCTGAAACACTGGACCATATGGTACTACGGGTCTGCGTCGATGTGGATCCTGTAAAAGCTGAAGCACTGGCCTCACGTTTCCCAGGTTGTCGATCGATGCCAGACTGGCGGGATGCCGTCAATGATAAACACGTAAACGTGGTCATAATTGCTACACCACACAACAGTCTCGCGGAGATTATGACTGGTGCCATCGCGGCAGGTCGCCACGTGCTGGTTGAAAAACCTGCAGCACGGTTCATGGCGGAACTGGATCCCCTGATCATGATGGCTGAAAGGCAAAATGTTCTGGTTAGAGTGGGGTTCAATCACCGTTGTCATCGGGCATTCCAAAAAATGCGTGAGATTGTTGATGCCGGTGAAATTGGAGAACTGATGTATCTTCGTGCGCGGTATGGACACGGCGGTCGTCTGGGTTATGAGCAAGAATGGCGGGCCCAGCCAGCGTTATCCGGTGGTGGAGAACTGATTGACCAGGGAGTTCATCTGATTGATCTCGCCCGATGGTTTCTCGGTGACTTTTCAGAGGTGGATGGATTTGCCCATACTTACTACTGGGACATGCCTGTCGATGACAATGCTTTCATGCTGTTAAAAACAGAAGATCAGCGGACTGCGTTTCTCCATGTCAGCTGTACTGAATGGAAAAACACATTCTCCTTTGAACTTTATGGTCACAATGGTAAGTTGCAGGTTGATGGTTTGGGCGGCAGTTATGGTGTTGAGCGCTTGACCTGGTACAAGATGCTGCCAGAGATGGGTCCGCCGGAAACCGTCTCCTGGGAGTACCCGATGCACGACAATTCTTGGCAAGTTGAAATGAATCAGTTTCGACAAGATATCAAACTCGGGCGGCAACCCCAGCCGGGGTTGACCGACGCCGTTGCTGTACTCCAAATTGTCGAAAGCCTTTATGAGCGGAGTGGCTATGATCATCGCCCGTAGTCCGCTTCGAATTAGCCTCGGTGGGGGTGGTACCGACCTGCCATCGTACTATCGGGATCATGGTGGGTTTCTAATTGCTGCGGCCATCGACAAGTACGTTTATGTGACGGTGATGCGTCCCTTCAGTCCTGGAATTTACCTCAAATATTCCGAACTCGAGCATGTGACGAGAGCTGACGAAGTGAAACATCCGATTATCAGAGAGGCGATTCAATTGGTGGGTCTGGGATCGCCACAGATTGAGATTACAACGCTGGCTGACATACCAGCAGGCACAGGGCTGGGATCTTCCGGCAGCTTTACGACAGCGCTACTGCGGGCGTTGTCAACCCATCAACGTCAACTGGTGCACCCGCAGGAACTGGCAGAAATGGCCTGCTATATCGAGATCGACCGTCTGGAAGAGCCGATCGGTAAGCAGGACCAGTACATCGCTGCCTATGGCGGCATCACCTGTTTTAGCTTTAACCCGGATGACACGGTCAAGGCTGAGCCGTTGCGTTTGGACCGTGATACTCTGCATGATCTGGAAGACAACCTGCTTTTATTTTTTACCGGGTTTTCACGCAGTGCGGGAAGCATTTTAAAAGACCAGAAAACTCGAAGTCAGAAAAACGATCAGGAGATGTTGAATAATCTTCACTATGTGAAAGAACTGGGCCTTAGGAGTCGGGAAGCGCTCGAAGGCAGTGATCCGGTGCTGTTTGGCGAAATCATGCATGAGCACTGGGAACACAAGAAAAAACGCTCCGGCGGTATGAGCAACCCACAGATTGACCAGTGGTATGCGCTGGCAATGGACCATGGTGCGGTTGGGGGTAAGCTCGTTGGTGCGGGTGGTGGAGGGTTCCTGATGTTCTATGCCCGTAATCGAGAAACGCTGAAAAGAGCAATGATCGAAGCAGGATTAGAGGAAGTCAGATTTCGCTTTGACTTTGAAGGGACCACCACCACGATCACCTGAATCCAATGCTCCCTGTAGCGATTTTAGCCGGTGGGCTTGCCACCCGTCTGCGTCCAATCACAAAGACGATTCCCAAAGCACTGGTACCCGTTGCCGGTCGACCATTTGTGCTATGGCAGCTTGAATATTTGCGTGATCAGGGTGTTTCACGCGTCGTGTTGTGTACGGGGTATCGTTCGACCCAGATCGAGCAGATTGTCGGTGATGGATCTCAGTTTGGGGTTGCCGTTGAGTATTCAGATGATGGCACGACCTTGCTTGGTACGGGTGGTGCACTCGGTCAGGCGTTACCGCTCCTTGGGTCTGAGTTTTTTGTGCTCTATGGGGATTCATTCCTGCCCGTGAGTTTTTCCACCGTTGAACAGGCTTATTACGACAGTGATCTACCAGGATTGATGACGGTTTATAGAAATGAAGGCGAGTGGGATACTAGTAACGTGGTCTTTAACAATGGACGGGTTCTTGAATACAATAAGACCAAGCCGCGGCACGACATGGCCTATATAGACTATGGTCTGGGTGTGCTATCTAAGAGTGTTGTTGAGCATTACTGCCAAGAAAAAGTCTTTGATCTTGCAAACGTATATGAAGTCCTTGCAAATGCTCGGCAACTGGCCGGATTCGAAGTTGTTGAGCGGTTTTATGAAATTGGTTCTCCCGATGGTCTGGCTCAGACGGAGGAATATTTAAGGTCGAAAGTGGGTTTATAAGGAGTTTCGACAATGACGTACAGTGAACAGCACTTGAACGAAGCTAGCGAGATTCTCACTAAGCTGGATACCGATGCGATTGAAGGCATGGCTGCGCTTTTGGCTCGTGTCAGGGCCGATGGTGGACGTTTATTTTTTCTCGGTGTGGGTGGCAGCGCGGGTAACTGCTCCCACGCGGTTAATGACTTCCGAAAAATCGTCGGTATAGAGGCCTATGCACCGACAGACAATGTGTCTGAATTGACTGCTCGGACTAATGACGAGGGGTGGGACACCGTTTTTGTTGAATGGCTTAAGACCAGTCGTCTAAATGACAAGGATGCGGTCTTTATATTTTCTGTGGGGGGAGGGAGCCTTGAGAAGAACGTCAGTCCGAATCTGGTTCGAGCGCTTCAGCATGCCAAGTCGGTGGGAGCGGCCATTACCGGTGTTGTGGGCAGAGACGGTGGATTCACGGCGACCGTGGCCGATGTCTGTCTGATTGTCCCAACTGTAAATGCCGACACTATCACTCCTCACTCTGAAGCATTTCAGGCTGTAATCTGGCATCTTTTGGTGTCGCATCCGGACTTGAAGGCCAGCCAGACCAAATGGGAATCAACCCGTTAAGCCGGGCCGTGTTCCTGGATCGGGACGGTGTCATTAATCAGGCACAGGTTCGAGATGGCCACCCGTTTTCGCCTGCCGATATGACCGAGTTCTTCTGGGTTGATCCTATAAAAGAAGCCACTCTGGAGCTAAAAAGTCTGGGATATCTTCTGTTCTGTGTGACAAATCAGCCCGACGTTGGGCGCGGATTACAAAGCCGTGAGGTTGTAGAAGCATTTCACTTAGCCATACTGACCGAACTGCCCATCGAAAAGATATTTGCGTGTTATCACGACGATAGTGACCAGTGCAACTGTCGGAAACCGCGCCCCGGGCTGATTGCTGATGCACAAAAGGAATACAGCCTGGATCTGGCTGCGTCCTGGCTGGTTGGGGATCGCTGGAAGGATATTGATGCTGGTGCTGCGGCGGGCTGTAATACAGTGTTTCTGGAATATGGGTATGATGAGAAGTTGAGGGCCAAACCTGACCATACGATCTCTAAGCTGGCACAGCTGGTGCCTTTAATTCGTAGGGAGACGATAGGTGACCTGGGAGATTAATAAAATGAACTCCATAGATAACTTGAAAGTAAAGATTTACGCCGATGGTGCAGACCGTGACGGTATGCTGGAGATGTATGCCAAACCCTACATTCAAGGATTCACCACCAATCCAACCCTGATGAAAAAAGTGGGCATTACCGATTACACGGCCTTTGCCCACGAGATACTTCAAGCCATACCAGATCGACCCATATCGTTTGAGGTGTTCGCAGATGAATTCACAGACATGGAACGACAGGCTTTAGAAATCAAGACCTGGGGCGAGAACGTCTATGTCAAGATCCCCGTGAGTAATACGCGTCAGGAAATGGCTTATGATCTGATCGAGCGCCTTTCTAGTGCCGGTGTGCACCTGAACGTGACGGCTATTTTGACACTTGACCAGGTTCAGAATGTCGCTGATGCGCTTAAGGATGGTCCTGATAGTATTGTCTCAGTGTTTGCGGGTCGAATTGCAGATACTGGTCTTGATCCTGTTCCTGTCATGCAGAAAGCGCTAACACTTCTTGAAGTAGCTCCAAAAGCGGAACTGTTATGGGCGAGTCCTCGCGAGGTACTGAATATTTACCAGGCTGACAATATTGGCTGCCATATCATCACGGCGACCAACGATCTCATTCGCAAACTGGCACTAGGCGGTAAGGACCTCGCCGAGTATTCACTGGAAACGGTACAAATGTTTTACGATGACGCACAAAGTGCGGGTTATACGCTTTGATTTGCCCATGAACGGGTACTGTCAGCAGACTGAGTACGGTTCGGCGTAATGAGAACGAGGCGGTACCTCCAAGTCCGGAACCTTTTCCGATCGTCAATGCGGCGTAATTGAATAGCGGCTTCATCGCGGACTTGTGGATTTGAGCGATCGTTCAAATTGCGTTGTTGCATCAGCAAATTGGTCTCTGGCAAACCGTTTCGGTACACCGGGACGTACAAAATATTTCACACGGATTTAGTCAGAACGGTGTGAACTGTAGCTAACACAGACAAACTGTTCTTTAACGAACAAAACCTGTTCGCAACCAGATTTTCGATAAATTCTACCGTTTGAGTTTGGGCCTATACTGTTATCCACACAACCAACTCAGAACTGCAGATCCACAAGCCTGGTCAACGGTACCTTGCATTGTTGCGCAGCCAGTTAAGAACAATGTAGTTGCAACTAAAATAATCATCGACTTAGTCATAGAAGAATTCTCCAGTGAGACGGACATGGTTAATAAGTATAACCAAGTTTCAGTAATACAAGACTATTTAAGGTGATTTAGGATTGTTGATTGGTACAGTTGTAGCATCTGTTCTGTAACTATCTTGTTGTCGAATTTCTGTGCGTATGAACAGCCATTTCTTACCATTTTTCGGCGCAAACTATCGTCCGATAAGATGTCGATTATGCTACTTGCGATCTCATCTGGGCTTTCGGGATCGATCAGTCGGGAGTCCGGCCCCGCCGCTTCCGGCATCGCAGATACATTTGATGTGATTACAGGTATCCCACTACTCAGCGCTTCTAATATGGGCATCCCAAATCCCTCGTACAAAGAGGTATAAAGAAAAATTTCCGCTGCTTGATAGACTGCGGGTAGATCCTCGGTTTCGACCCGTTTTGGGAATATTATCCAGCCATCTAGACCATTGTTCTTTATGTAGTCACCAACAACATTGCTGTAAGAAGTTGTTGCACCAACAACGACTAGTGGTAAGCGATCGGAACGTGGAATAACATTTAGAGCCTTGACCACTGACAAAAGGTTTTTCCGTTCGGACATTGATCCAACGTATAGAAGATACTTTTCTGGCAATTCATATTTTGATCTTGTTTTCTGTATTTGTTCTGCGGTCTCTAATTTGTGATATCTATAGTCGCACGCTGAGTAAATAACGGAAATTTTTTGTGGTGAGATGGAAAAACAATCAACAAGATCTCTTTTTGTACTCTCACTTACAGCGACTATTTTGTCACTGATCGAGCAAGCATCAAGTAGCTGTGATTCATAAAGGTTGAGATCGGTATCTGGAGATAATTCCGGATAGTAGCGATAGATTAGGTCGTGAACAGTAAGCACTATGGGTAATTTGTTTTGACGTACCGAGCGCGGTATTTGGTGGGCTAGCCCATGATAAATATCAACGCCGTTATTATAGAGAGTGCGCCTGGCACCTAGGAGTTTCCAATATAAATTCCAATTGTTCGGTGGGTACACAACCTTTATAGAATCTAAGCGTTTGACTCGTTCGACCTCTGATGACGCAAACGCAGGTAGTTTGTTAAGAACGTTGTAGCTGTTGTGTGCGATCAATACACAGCGTGTCTCTGGGTAAAACCTACGGATGTCTGTAATTAGTGTTCGACTATACGTTCCAAAACCTGTCAAACTACTAAGTAGTCTTTTACCTTCGAAACCGATCGTTAGCATTTATATGTCGTCAGACTGTGTGGGTAAGTGAGCAGGCCAAGCGAGGGATGGCCGGTGTCGCTAAGAGAGCAATTAAGGCGTGTGTTGGTCGGTTCACGTGAGTATAAGCAGAATAGCGGTCAAGTAAAGATTGGGAGTAGTATTGTGACGAAGTTGAACTGCCGGTGTACAGTGCAGGGTTAGGACGTACCGGTGTCAAGTATGATGATCCAAATACGCTGAGTCATACGATACGTGGATAGATTGTTTTTTGTACAAGATGTCAGCAAATTGAAGCTCTCAAGGGTTTGGATGCCCGGCCCGAGCACACAGAACACAGGGACAAATCGTGGGGGAATCATCGATTCTTAAGTTTCTGATCATGTCGGATCTGCACTTGGCACCCAGCCCGGAGCTGACTCATGGTCTAGATACTGCCGCAAGGCTGGTAGTCGGTGTTGAGAGTATCAACCAGGAATACCCAGATGCCGATTTCTGTGTACTTGCCGGAGATCTTGTTGATCATGGAGACAAAAATTCCTATAAGCGCTTAAAAGCAATCATGCAGCCGCTGAAAATTCCCTACTACCCAGCATTGGGCAATCATGATGACCGTGATATGTTTCTATCGGTTTTTGGAAGGGCTCATTGTGATAGCAACGGCCATGTGCAGCGTGTGATCGATCAAAAAGGTTATCGGGTCATTGTCCTCGACAGTGTGGAAGCGGGTCGGCACACTGGTGTGTTATGTGACAAGCGATTGGCGTGGTTGCGTGACCAGCTGAACGCAGCGTTAGATCGTCCAGTGATTGTCATCATTCATCATCATGTCAACAAAGTTCAGTTTTTTATGGATGACTACCTGTTAGAGAATCCCAACGAACTGTTAGATGTATTGGACATCCATCCGGACGTGCGTCACGTTATTTCCGGTCACGTGCATATGTCCACCACAGGTATTATCCGGGGTATACCGTTTACCACAGTAGCCGGTAGCCACTACACTTTCGCGGTGTCACTTGGTTCAGACAGTCGGAAAAAAGTGAAAAAACTCGAAGGCCCGGCACAGTACGCGGTCGTACTGGCGGATGAGGCATCTGTTACTGTGCATTTTCACAACTACATCGACCAGCACTCTGCGCTTTACGAAAATACAACTAAGTCAGTGATGCCGTGCTGACCATCTTCAGCACCGACTTCCCACCACAGGAGCGACTGTATGATTGATTGTTATTACTGGCCCACGCCCAACGGTAAAAAGGTCACGATTCTGCTTGAAGAACTGGGTATCGATTACCAGATCGTGCCGTGTAACATTGGTAGTGGTGACCAGTTTTCGGATGAGTTTCTTGAGATAAGCCCGAACAACCGAATGCCGGCCATGGTGGACCATGCCCCGGTTGGTGGCGGTGACCCGATAGCTATTTTCGAATCTGGTGCGATGATGATGTATATCGCGGAAAAAGAAGGTCGATTCTTTCCGCAGGATCCTGCGACCAAGGCCGAGGTCACGCAATGGGTGATGTGGCAGATGGCCAATCAGGGCCCGAAGCTGGGTGAATGCGGGCATTTCCGTCGACTGGGCGATCGTGAGGGCGATCAGTCTTACGCGGTACGCCGTTTCACTGATGAAGCAAACCGGCTCTACGGCGTTATGAACAACTGTCTATATGACCGACGTTATCTCGTCGAAGATGAGTATACGATCGCCGATATGATCTGTTATCCCTGGTGTGCGGGTATTGCCAACCAGGGTCAGGACATCGACGAGTTTGTGTACTTCAAGCGCTGGTATGAGGGTCTGTCAGAGCGTCCGGCCGTCAAACGGGGTATGGCAGTGGGTGCAGACCTCAGTGTGGACGCCTCGACGCTGTCGGAGGCAGAAAGTCAGCGGCGCGCAAGAATTATGTACAACCAAAGAGCGCGACCTGCACCGGACGATGGTCTGTTAGCGTAAAGCTTCTCTAGAGCAGAACTGCATAAGGCGGCTGATTACCGTTCAGGTGCTAAGACTACAGGTTTGGTCTGATACGCATGAGATTAGTTGGGTGCTGGCGCTACAAAACTGCCGTAACGTTGGGAAAATCGATCCCAGGCTGCAGTTGCAGCCTGACTTGCCTGGGTTATCAGGGCATCTTCATCTGCAGTTTGGACACGACCGTTTGACACAACGACCTGACCATCGACAATTACTGTTTCAACATCTTTGCCATGTCCGTGGTATACCAGTGTTGCCACGGGATCGTTCGTTGGTGTCAGACCCAGTCGACGCATATCGATGATCTGCAGGTCTGCTTTCTTGCCAATCTCGATCGAGCCGATCTCATGATCGAGTCCCATCACCACGGCCGAATCGATGGTGCCCAGGGCCAGCGCATCGTGGGCGGAAAACACTTCCGGGTCGTGTGCCCGAATGCGGGCACTGGCAATACACGAGCGCAGCACTTCAAAGTAGTCCGAAAAATAGTTGTCTATGCCAAGACCGATTTTCATGCCCTTTGATTGCATGGCCTGTATCGGTGCGACCTCACCTCGAAACTGGTTCATGTGGGGACAGTGGGCGAGGCTTGTCCCGGACTTTGCGAGCATGTCGATTTCTGTCTCATCAACATCGTAGCAGTGCACGGCGATAACATCGGTACCCAGCATGCCGCAATCGAGAGCATAGTTGAACTGAGCGCGGTGATGTACGGATTCAACCAGTTCCCGTTCGCCAAAACCCAGGTGGATCGAAAGGCGCAAGCCGAGATCATCGGCTGCAGCGCGTAGTCCCTTAAGAAGCGTTGGTGATGACATCGACAGACCATTGGCAGCCATCACGGCCTGGATTCGACTGCCTGACCGGCCATGCCAGCGCTCGGCAAGCCCGGTAGCTTGAGACAGCTGTTGGGTGCGGATGGTATCGTCGAAGACCGTTTGACCCGATGCCAAGGCATCGAGGTTGACATCGTTCACCATGACGCCAATGAACGCGCGGATTCCACTGGATTCGATAAATGGTGCAAACAATTCCGCGTCTTCCTCCATCTCCAGAATGGTGGTGACCCCGCCACGGAGCAACTCCGTGACCGCCAGAGCGCCGATCACCTCACGTTCACTACTGGTGATTACGCCGCTCATCGGGAGATAGAGTCTGTGCGTAGGCGCATAGCCTATATCTTCGGCCCGACCTCTGAACACGGCATAGCCGACGTGATTATGCGTACTGACAAAGCCCGGCAGTACCACCTTGCCGGCCGCATCGATCACCGTTGAGGCATCACGATACCGGGTGTCAAGTTCGTGGCTGGGACCCAAGGCGGTGATTTTATCGTTCGCGATGACAATTGAACAGTCAGTCAGTACCTGTCGATCTGGGTCGACCGTGATGACGGTTGCATGATTGATGAGTAGGGTCATGGTCGGTGTATGTGCCAGTTGACCTTGATGGTCTTAAGTATATCGGGATGTTTACATAGATCAGAAGCGCCGTATGCATTGTAGTGTAAGGTTGTGATCGAACCATTGCTCGATACCTACGAGATGTATATTCTCCTGTAGCGCTTAACTCAAAGGAAACCCACATTATGAAAGTCGGATTGTTTGTGACAAACCAGCAATACCTCACCACGGATATGGTCAGTGCTCTGGACGATCAGATCGCCATGGTGCGTCTGGTCCGGGACAAGGGCTGGGATTCGTTGTTTTCAGGCCAGCACTACCTCAACGAAGGTAATAACCAGCAGCTTCAGATTGTCCCGTTTCTAGCCCGATTGATCCCGGAAGCCGGTGAAATGCAGGTGGGTTTGGGCATCTTACTGCTCAACCTGCACAACCCTGTGTATACCGCCGAAACCGTCGCGACGCTAGACGTATTGTCTAGGGGAAACCTTGTGTTTGGTATCGGTCTGGGATACCGGGATGTTGAATTCAATGCGTTTGGTGTGCCCAAGGGTCAACGGGTGAAACGATTTGAGGAGTATCTTGAGCTCATCGTCCGTTTGTGGACGGAAGACTCCGTGACGTATCACAGCGAGACCTGTCAGTTGGATAACGTGCGGATGAATCTGCGCCCGGTGCAAAAGCCATACCCCCCAATATGGATTGCCGCAAACAACGACCGGGCCATTGAACGGGCGGCCCGGATGAGTGATGCCTGGATGATCAATCCCCATTCGACCCTGCAGACAATCCGGCGCCACATGACCATTTATGAGAACGCATTGACTGCAAACGGCAGATCACGTCCAGCGGAGTTGCCAGTGATCAAGGAAGTGTTCTGTGCTAAAGATCGGGCAACAGCCCTTGAAATGGCAGGGCCCTATCTGATGGGCAAATACAAGGACTACGCGAAATGGGGTCAGGACAAGGCTATGCCTGAAAACGAGACCTTTGACCAGGAATTTGACGACCTGATCGCAGGTCGGTTTATTCTGGGTTCACCAGACGAGTGCTACGAGCAGCTGCGGCCGTATTGGGAAGAGTTTGGTGTTAACCACCTGCTGATTCGGACCCACTGGGCCGGCATGCCGTTGTCAACGGCGTTGCACAGCCTGCGGATGATCTCCGACGAGTTGCTGCCGGTGTTGCAGTCGGTTTGATCAAACGGCTACAACCCGAGACATCGCGCTGTGTAATCTGTTGAGCAATTCAGCTTGCCGGTTACGGATTCCCTGCAGCATGGCGACCTTAACGAGTGCTTGCGTACCGGTGAGCTATACCTCGCCGTCGGCTTGCTCGTATTTATAGTTGAGGCTGACCTGATCGAGATTCATGGTAGATATGTTGTACTGTCTACGGTCAAAGGGCGCATCGAGTCAGAACGCGCTTTCGAATATTCCGCCATCGAGCAAGAGGTTCTGGCCGGTGATGTAGCCGGCCTGGTCGCTGCATAAAAAGGCGCAGGCTTCACCAAACTCTTCGGGTTCTCCAAAACGTTTTGCGGGAATCTGTGCAGAGCGCTGTTCAGCCGCGTCTTCAACTGTGATACCCAGCGCAGAAGCGCTCGCCGTAAAACTACCCTGCAGTCGATCCGTGTTAAAAAACCCCGGCAGGATGTTGTTGATCGTAACGTTCTTGTGTGCCACCGACCGACAGACGCCAGCCAGAAAGGCCGTTAGTCCGGCACGTGCACCACTAGAGAGGTCAAGCCCGAGCACTGGTTTTTTGACCGAGATCGATGTGATATTCACAACCCGTCCAAAGCCTCGCGCTGACATGCCGTCGATGACACCGTTGATCATTTCGATTGGTGTAATCATGTTCATCGTGACCCCCTCAATCATGGCTTTACGGTCAAGTTCACGAAAATCACGAAAAGGAGGTCCGCCGTTGTTGTTAATCAGAATATCTGCACCCGGCGTTGCGTCGAGCAGTGCCTGCTGGCATTGTGAATCGGAGACATTACCGGCAACGGTGATCACATTAATATCCGGCGCCAGGTTACGAATCTCTTTCGCCGTGCTAGCCAAGACACTTTCGTCACGGCCGTTCAGTGTGACGTGTACGCCATTCCTCGCCAGTGAAATGGCACAGGCCTTACCCAGGCCTCTGCTTGAGGCACAGACGATGGCTTTGCGTCCGCTTATGCCTAGATCCATGATGCTGTCTCCAAAAGTTCAGATGGGCTGTATCACCACCGGATGTCAGTGTGAACAACAATAGTAGACATCATACCAACTTGGGGTTCTAGTCGCGAAGTCAGAACCTGAAAATTCCCTGCGTCACTCAAGGATTTAACTGAAGAGACACAGGAGAACTCGTCATTAAACAGGTGTTATCACCCAGGCTTGTAGGCAGTACTGGGTTGTATTCAGGTTGTGATCCAGTCGATGACATGTCCTGGTAGCGTATCTTTGTGAACAAGGTCTTCACAGAATACACGGCCACGTACCGACAGCGCATCGAGATCTGCGATGGGTTCCTTGCCTTCATGGACAAGGCGGTAGGCACAGGTTGTGGGCATTAGCTTGAGAATTTCTAGTTTCTCCGGAGAAAGGGTCATGCATCGGGGATTAATTGTGGTTCTGTTCCCGTAGTCAGTGCAGCGACAGGTTCCTGAATCGAGATAACGGCAGACGGTGTTGGTGTAGTGAAGCTCACCGGTATCTTCGTCTTCGAGCTTAACCAGACAGCAACGCCCGCATCCATCACACAGGGACTCCCATTGCTCAGGCGTTAACGACAATAACGGGCTTTCTGTCATTTGGGTGTCGGCGAGTAGTCTTCAGGACTATCGGTCATAATGGTTTCAACAGGCATCATCAAGACTATTCGAACCGTTCTTTCCAGATTCCTTCCATTTTAGCTTTTATAAGGCGGGGCAACGACATGAGTCGTACTGAACATCATTATATCTATCAGCGAAAAAATAATGGATGATCCAAGTCTATGGATCTTAGCACTGTTTACCCCTTTACGATTCTTGACCAAGGGTTTAATGTGGTGTCCATTACTACGATTAACAACAGGGTCAGCTGATTCAAAATTCAGAGGCCCAGTACACACCTATATTATTGACGGGTAACACCATGGAAATATTCGATGTGATCTATAACTGTCGAGCAATGCGTCGCCTCAATACCAAACCGGTACCGGCAGAGTTGCTGGTTAAACTTGTGGATGCGGCAAACCAGGCTCCATCCGGGTCCAATATGCAAAGAGCACGCTGGATTGTCGTCACTGACGAGGATGTAAAGATGAAATTGGCTGATCTGAATCGTCAGGGCGTGGAGAGCTACATCGGACCGCAAACGTCTCGACCCGACGCCGTGCCTCACCAGTCGAAAGAGAAGCGGTTAAGAATGCTCGATGCGGTCATTTGGCAGACGGAGCATATGTATGAGATGCCGGCGATTGTTATGGCCTGTATGGAATTTGAGTCTCCGGTAGACGACAAATTGATCGTACAAGGCAACGGGTCCATTTGGCCGGGGATTCAGAATCTATTGCTCGCAGCGAGAGCGCTCGGTTTGGGCGCGACACCCACCACGCTGGCGCTAGGAGATCGTCAGGCGGTGGCTGAGGTGCTCAACTTGCCAGACACTATGGCGGCCTATTGTTTGATTCCCGTAGGGTATCCTCTGGGAAAATTTGGACCCGTTACCAGGAGGCCATTAGAAGATGTAATGCGGTGGAATCAGTGGAACTAGTTCCAAGATTATGTGAATGTCTTATCGGCAAAGGTCATTTACTCGAAATTCTGGCTAAAAATGAAGAAATAATCATAAAGCGAAAATCTAGAAACGTATTAGTTGGTAAGTAAGACACAAACCATTAGCGAGCTAAATATTCCAGTTATCGATTTGCATAAAGAAGTTTTTAGTTCCCATGACGATCAATTATCTCTTTTCCCGCAGAAATTATGGGCATTACACGACTGAAGGGTATCGACTTATTACAGAAGCAATTGCAAATAGACTTAGGACTGATAGTGTGTTGCAGTAGATCGCTAAAAAGCATCGAATCAGACCAACAATCTAAATTCGATGAGCGGTACGATTACTTAGCGTCTACCGGCAACGGGAAATTGAATGCATCTTGTAACTCCTCAAATTGGGTAAACTATTAGAAATGAAACGCTCAGTGTGTATTATAGGCCCTGGGAGCCATTTCTCGTTTCTCATTCGTCAAGGATTAATTCATGAGGTCGTAAAACACTATGGTAGATGCCTATACATAGTTGTAGGAAACAAATATTCGCACCCCAATTCTTCCGTATTCATGGGAATTGAGCAAAAAGAGCTTCGTTTTCCTAAAGGTTTGAAAGTGTTGACACCAACAAACCTGGTCTCACTTATAAAAATTATTCTCAAATATCGCCCAATAATTGTCAGCGACTTTGGGCTAAAGCCTCGGATTTGGTACATCTATATTGTTGCTAGGCTTTTGAGTTGCCCGATTGTCTATAACAGCAGTATTCCTCGAGCTCCGTTTGGATTGTTGTGGAATATAAATAAAACGGAATCGAGATTGAGAAAGAAGAAAATTGAAACTTACTTCTTGTGGTCACTGAGAATGATGGGACTGATATCGGTTGATATTTTATTTACGGCTAGCGAAATAGAGAGAAAAAAGCACGTCAATAGCCAGTGGATTAACCATGTTGTGCCAGTAAATGCGCTTCAGACTGATGAACGACCAGAAGGAAGAAGCGTTAGTGAAAAGTACGTTGTTTATTTAGATGCTGCTGAACCAAATCATGGTGATAATAAGGGTCGAGGGTGGGAAGAAGTTGATCCACGCCAGCATTATATGAATCTTAATAAGCTGCTCGAATTAGTTTCCTCAGTAATCGGAAAAGAATACGTGATCTGTCTTCATCCTAAAAGACCGGATATGGAGTTATACAAAGATAAGATGTCAGGTCGGGTAACAATAGGAAAAACACCGCACTATGTTCGTCAAGCAGCGCTTGTACTTTTTTCAACCACGTCGGCGTTCAATGCAGGAGTGATGTACGATAAACCGCTAATCCAGATAAATGACTCTACTCTGAATCCATTTTGGAAAGACTTAAACCGACAATATACTGAGATATTTGGATGTCCTTCAATCGATTGCTCGTCGTTGTGTACGACAGATGCTATTTTAGCGGCGTATAAATCAGCATTGGTGCATCGTACTGGTAATGCCTACAGAAATTATGCAAAGAATTATATCTTTCTCTCTGGCAATCAGGAAATGTCGTCCAGTACTCAAATCGTGGAACATCTAGTTGAGTTTTATGGCTAGCAGAAGTAATTTTCTGTTTCCGCTAGATCCATCAGTAACCATCCGTCTTCGGGACTCTGGCATGAGGGCCGAGCATTGCATGTGATAATCTCAACTAGCAAATGGATTGAATCCAATGAACCCAGATACCAAATGCTTAAAAGTCTTAATTACAGGTGGGAGCCGGGGTATAGGCCGCGGTATCGCTCATGTCCTCCATGAAGCTAATTATGAGGTAATAGCCATTGGTAAGAATAAGCAGGCAAAGTTTCTAAATCCAGAAATTCGATATGTTCAAGCTAATCTGTCCACTCCTAATGGAATAGATGCGATTGCCCAATTAATAGAACACGAAAACCCGCCAATCTTGATAAATTGCCTAGGGATTGAAAAAAACAGTATTTTCACAAATATGACGAAAGAAAATTATAACCTCGTAATGGACACGAATGTAACTTGTCACGTCGAGCTTAGTAAGGTTGCGATTCCGTATATGGTAAAGAACAACTGGGGTCGAATTATTTTTATAACGAGCGTATGGGGTAATATTGGAACAAGTCGACGCGCAGCATACACGATGAGCAAATTTGCTTTGCATGGCCTCGCGATGAGTCTTGCGGACGAATATGCAAAGACAGGTGTCAGGATCAACTGTGTTGCACCTGGTTTCGTAGATGTAGACGAAACAGCAACCCCAGGCCGTGGTCAAAAGAGGAACATATTTTTGGCTAATAAAGTGCCTGCCCAAAGACTAGGTCAGCCCGAAGAAATCGGGAAAACCGTAAAATGGTTGATTTCAGAAGATAGTAATTATATTTCAGGTCAGGTTATTGTTGTGGACGGGGGCTTTCAGAATAGCGGTTCCAGAGGAGATCCGTTTTAATGCTACAAATGTGAAATGACTGTTATTAGTCTTTTTGTGTAAACAATGTACTACCCAATTGTGCCACCGAATAAACTACAAACCCATTTTTACCAAATCAAGTAGTCGCAATATTCCCACACAAGTCTTTTCTTCATCAACAACTGGAAGGACAACGTGATTCTTTTTAGTCGTCTGCATTATGCGCATAGCTGTATATGCCTTTTCATCGCTATTTATGAATAAGGGCTTTTCGTTCATTATGTCCTGAATTTGCAACGAAAAAATATCGATTTCACTTTCAAGTATTTTCCTTATATCGAAATCGGTGATTAGACCAATTAGTTTATTATCTTCGCTAACTACTGAAACGGCACCGGTTTGCTTACTTGTTAATTCTATTAGCATATCCTTTATCGTAGTCGTAAGACTTACAACAGCATTATTCTTTTCTTTAAGCATAACATCCGATACTCTAAGTAAGAGTCTTATGCCGATTCTTCCTCCTGGATGGAATATTGCAAAGTCTTCTAAGTTGAATTCTTTGCACTTCATTACCGTGAGAGCAAGGGAGTCACCCAATACCAGCATAATGGTGGTACTAGTTGTTGGTGCAGTATTAAATGGGCAGGCCTCTATTATTTCGCCAAAACATAAGACCAGATCAGATAGCCTACTCATTGTAGATTTTCTATTGCCAGTAATAGAAATAATCTCGACACCGATTTTTTTTATAAATGGCAAAAAGCTGTTTATCTCAAGACTTTCACCACTTTTACTCATTGCTACAACTACGTCTTCAGGACTGACTACGCCAAGGTCTCCATGCATACCCTCAGTGGGATGAAGAAAAATGGAAAGTGTACCGGTGCTAGTCATCGTAGCGGCTATCTTTTTGGCAATCTGTCCAGATTTACCTACACCAAGAAATATAATCTTTCCTTTGCACTCAGCTAACTTCATTACCGCTAGTTCATAGTCAGAGTCAATTCTTTCTAATAAGGTATCGAGCCCTTCCCGCTGGGTTCTAACCAGCTTTTTTATCTCATCGATTTTGTTAAAGTTCATTCTTCTACTTATACTCGGTTATTGTCCTAGCTAGGCCCACAATAGATTATTCCTTTATCAGTTAATTGAATATTAGGGTAGCTGAAATAATCTCACGCGATGTTCGTGCATAAAAAGATACTTCTTGGCAAAGTTATAATCAGTTAGATGAGAAAGTATTTTGTCATACACATCACGGAAGGGTTATCTTAGAACGAGGCGTAAGTGTAGGCATTAATATTGATCCTGGCCAAGGCAATAAGTATGCCACTAATGATTTTAGAATGCCTCTTATGGAGAACCAATCGGCCAGAGGATAAGTCGAAAAAACATTGCTCTGACAATGCATGTCTAGATTGCTGTCAAAATCTTAAAGATTGATCTTGTTTGCTAAAAACCATACAACACACAACAAATTTGTATAGACAAATTAGTTTGATAATTTTTAGAGGTACACTGAGTTTTGGGCGGCAATGCTCCTATTTATGAAGAATATGTGTATTGCTTATCTTAGAGCCAACAATTTAGCGTGACGTCTATTTTGAGACATGACTTAAACTCATTACATAGAAATTGTAAGGGCTATATTTTCGGCATTTTGTTAACCTAACAGCAGTGATGAAACAATGGATCCAAAAAATACGATAAGCAGTAACATTAAAAGGCGAACTTCGATCGTAAATAAGGATATTAAATTTTTCAAAAATGTTCCACTGCCTAAATGGATAGAACTTAGTTTGATTGATGTATGTAATCGAACCTGTTCATTTTGTCCAAAGTCAGATCCAACTGTAGCGCCAGATACTTACCAGAAAATGAGTAGACTGCTAATTGATAAATTGGCTTCAGAACTAAAAACAATAGGCTACGAAGGGTCGATTGTATTATGTGGTTATGGTGAACCACTTCTTCATAAAGATATTCTACAGATTACAAAAACACTTTCTGAGGTATCGTCGGTTGAAATTGTTACAAATGGCGATGTATTAACTAGTAAAATTTTATATGATCTATACACTGCAAACGCCAGCAAAGTTCTTATAAGTATGTATGATGGACCTGGACAAATTGCAGAATTCCAAAAAATGATAGGATCATCTCGAGTGCCTAAAGAATTGGTGATTCTAAGAGATAGATGGTATGGCGAGGATAGTGATTTCGGTGTTAAGTTAACAAATAGGACAGGCACTGTTACAATTGGCAACCAAGTTAGTAAAGATACGTTTACGACTTGTTTTTATCCATCTTATCAGTTCCTAGTTGACTGGAATGGAGATGTTTTTCTGTGCCCGCAAGATTGGCAAAGAAGGGTGACAATGGGTAATATGATGCAAGAGACTATATTCAACATTTGGGTTGGAAATATAATTAGCAAGTACAGGAAACAATTATTAAAGGGCAAAAGAATTCTCAGTCCATGTAATTCTTGTAATGCTAATGGAACATTATTAGGAAAAACTCATGCAAAAATATGGGGTGAAATTTATAGGAATTAGAATAGACTCGCGAAATCAACCTGCTAGTGAAGTGGTGAATTGACTCCCAAAAATGCCTGACCGGTCGTTTGCATGCGGAGACAGATACGACATTAGTGTTCTGGACCTCTTACTCGCTGATCGTTATGAAATCCTGATTTTGGGGCTCTATTAATGGTTCAATCCATTGGTGTTCTAATTTAGCGTATTCTCCCAGAAGGTGCCGGAATGGCTAAAGTAAAAACCGGCATCCACGATTCCGTTAATTAATTCATGTCAAGCAAGTTCCTCGGCATTATCTGAGTTCCATGTGCGAAATTTGTTCGACACAAGTTCCATACGTCTGGCGGTCGGCTAGTGCTGTGCTCGTTTTGGGAGATAACCACGTCACCCAACGTTGTGCCTCAAATCATGGCGGACAGTGAACTAGTGAATGCTAACAACGTTGACCACCTCGGCTTGGTTATGACTTATTTTCATAAGAATATTAATTTGGCATCGTTTCTCCTGGGTGCACTGTGTGTAGTGACTCATTTATGTTCGTCATTCTTGACCGAATAAAGAATGGAGATGCCACAGCAGCTTATCGTCTATTTTGAATCATGGACCACATTTACAAATTGAGTTCCCGTAACAATGTCTAATGTTTGGAAACAAATAGATGTCATCGAATATATTAATTGTGACGAATGTGCGAATGATTTGAAAAGAGATAACTATAAATTAAGCCCGTGGATTGAAAACATAGTCAAAATTAATAATTTTCAATTTAAGAACTACGAATTTCCTATTAGGCTAGTTAGAAAACATGTACATGAGTTTGGTTTTGATAAGGCAATCGAACTACAAGATATCTATAAAGAAATTTCAAAATATGGATTTGAACTAGTACCACCCGAAATAGCAATTCTTGTTAGAAAATTTTACAGAGAGCAGCCAACAGGTGAATGGTTAAGGTTTGCTACACCATTAAACTCTATGATCGATAGTGACGGCGTTCCACACCTGCCCAAATTAGGAAAAGCGATAGGATACTACTTCATCGATACTTACTGGGCATATCCAAAAGCGATATTCCATCCGCACAATGAATTTGTAATGGTTAAAAAATAGATGCTATTAAAGTCGTTTACGATCAATAAAGTAGAATTGCCAAATAGAATAGTAGTGGCACCAATGTGCCAATACTCTGCCAAAAACGGCAATCCGTCAAAATGGCATTATGGCCATTTACAGCAGTTAGCGATGTCTGGTGCTGGAATGATGATGTTTGAGTCAACTGCAGTAAACGATCAAGGTAGGATAACTTTGAAGGACCTCACTTTGACAAACACAAATAATGAAAATTCTTTCAAAACAATCGTCGATTATTTAAGAAATATAAGCAAAATACCGCTAGGATTACAAATTTCTCATGCAGGAAGAAAAGGATCAGCTCAGCTTCCTTGGATTAAATCAAATGCTGCATTAACAGATCGGGAACAAGCGTGGATTACTGTTGCCCCATCATCTATTGAGAGAGACATAAATTGGCCAAAACCAAAACGCTTAACATTAAATCAAATTAATCAAATTATTGTAGATTACAGGGATACCGCAATAAGAGCAAAACGAATTGGGTTTGATTGCTTAGAAATACATATGGCTCATGGTTATTTGTTGCATCAATTTTTCTCTCCAATTTCAAATAGAAGAAAAGATGAGTATGGTGGAAGTTTAGACAATAGATGCAAGTTGTTAATTGAAATAGCAACTGAAGTAAGAAAAATTTGGCCGGGAGGTAAGATCCTGGGAGCTAGAATTACTGGTAAAGATTGGATGGAAGGGGGTATAACAATCGAAGACTCCGTTCGGCTTGTAAGAAAACTTAAAGATCAAGGTCTAGATTATGTGTGTGTGTCGAGCGGGGGAGTAGTTCCAAAAACAAATATGATTTTCAAACCCGGTTACCAAGTGCATCTCGCTAGGGAAATTAAAAAAAGAACTGGAATAATAACCAGAACGGCAGGAATGATTACTAATTATAGTCAGGCGTCCGAAATTATTGAAAACGGTTCAGCAGATCTTGTTGCTTTAGCACGTAAATTTATTAATGATCCAACTTGGTTAATTCACGACATTAAAGACAAAAATGGTGGAGTGGATCTACCAAACCAATATAAAAGGTGTTACTGAAATGTTTCGATAACAAAAAGTGTTATATGTTTAGGTAATTACATAAAGGCTAATGCATGTTTACATTTAATACCCGAGACTATTCTGGTTCTCTTGGTAGAGATGGTTACGTTTACATCAGATGTTGCCGTAGGGCAGGCAGGTGGTTCCTGCTAGACCCGGCTCAATAGTAATAACGAGAAATGGCAATCGCTAATACAGAGCTGCGTAGGGAATTCCTCTCCGTCGGCAATAACGTTGTTCGTTAGATAAAGCAGATTGACGCCTGGGTGCCAAAAAATTGAACTCCTGATTATTGTTGAGTTGCTAGAATATCTAGCGTAGTAAACTTGCTGTAATTTCACTTACAAGAAATCCACGCATATAACAAAAGGCGGAATTGTAGGCCTAATTGTTGAAACATTCCCGTGAAAATAGGCAATCTCTAGTTAGACTAAATCGAATTCATAACAAACATAAAGTAATAAATCTACAATTTGCACGCTGACTTTCTTAAACAGAAATTAGCAATTAGAGATGAATTAGATCAAGTTGTACTTTGATGAGCGATCCAATTACGAAAAGTATACTAATGAAGAGAATTTGAAAATGTTTTTAATCACATTATGAAATCGGCAAAACTTGAAAAATGAAACGAACGGTATATATCGTAGGGCCTGGTGTCTATTTCTCGTTTCTCATTCGTCAAGGATTAATTCATGAGGTCGTAAAACACTATGGTAGATGCCTATACATAGTTGTAGGAAACAAATATTCGCACCCCAATTCTTCCGTATTCATGGGAATTGAGCAAAAAGAGCTTCGTTTTCCTAAAGGTTTGAAAGTGTTGACACCAACAAACCTGGTCTCACTTATAAAAATTATTCTCAAATATCGCCCAATAATTGTCAGCGACTTTGGGCTAAAGCCTCGGATTTGGTACATCTATATTGTTGCTAGGCTTTTGAGTTGCCCGATTGTCTAGTAACAAACCTACAAGATTTGCCATAATAGGTCACTTTTTTCCAATTCAGAATCGATAGGTTAAGAATTCTCGTAATCCTATGCAGTCTGATTGTCGCAAAAATACCTTTCTAATTTCATAATGTTTTGAATCGATATGCCCAGAGTGGTAAGCAAGGAGATAGCTAGATGACTGAGATTACTAACGAAGAAATATTCCAGGAAAGTATCTTGTATAACATTCGTCGACTTGCAGAAATTATCGATGTAGTTCAATTCCACGAAGGGCTACCACTGTTTAGTCACATTGATATTAATCCGACCGAATTATGTAATAGAAAATGTGAATTCTGTCCACGACATGATGTGAACAGTTATGCAAATCAGAACTTACACATATCCCTAGAACTTATTGACAGGATTGCTGAGGAACTGCGAGACCTAGAATTTTCTGGCGGAATAATTATTTGTGGGCATGGAGAACCGCTTTTACACCCAAATATTGTCGAGGTGATTAGTAGTTTTGGTTCTGACCAACATACTGAGATTGTGACGAATGGCGATCGACTAAGTGTTGATGTAGTAACAAAACTCTACGATGCAGGGTTAAAGCAGCTTTTAATCAGCATGTACGACGGTCCTCATCAGGTAGATAAAATGGAACAAATTATGAAAGATGCAGGAGTTAACGAACATCAGTATGTACTTCGGGATAGGTGGCATCCAGTAGAAGAAGATTACGGACTGGCGCTAACAAACCGTGCTGGGACCGTTAGTAAGGGAAATCAAACTACTATCGATAGTACACGACCATGCCACTATACACATTATTCAATGCAAATTGATTGGAATGGAGATGTACTAGTTTGTGTGCAGGATTGGAATAAGCACATTCGGTTCGGTAATGTTAACACACAGTCTTTATTTGAAATTTGGAAAGGACAGGCAATGCGACGCTATAGCCATTACCTAGAGAAAGGTTTGAGGATCTTGAATCCCTGTGTGAACTGTAATGTAAATGGTACTCTTCATGGGAGTAATCATGTGAAGGCTTGGCAAGAAATAAATTAACAGGAACAGTAAACCGGTACTTTCTATGATTGAGAGTAGTATCTGAAGCCTGTAGGTGTTGACTATTACTAGAGAAAATAGTCGCTTGTTGGATGAGTACGGTGTCTATTTTGAGAATCATCAGTTTCGTTGCGTGTAATCCTATCTGGATTGTTGCAAGCAATAGGAGAAGTAATGTTTAATTTCTATTTTGGTGATGACAAATATATAGACGAAAATGAAGAAGATTATTTAGTTTTTATTAAACGTTTGATGCCACGCTGGTGTAACTCTATACCAGACTCAGAATTTGTCGCAATTTATCGCCTTTTAGTTAATGCAGATCCCGTGACAAAAAATGGAATTCTTGTTGAGACTGGAGTCGGGGCGAGCACAATAATTCTACTAAATCATGCTGTTAAAAATAATACTGTACTCTATTCATGGGACACTAATCCGAATAAGTGCGCCTACATCAGATCAGTGTTAAACGATACTGTCGTCCGACGTTATAAGATTAACTTATGGGATTATTGGAAATGTGTTACGTTCAACAGTCTCTCAAACGAATTAGGAATTCAGGTTCTCGACGAACTTGGATTAAGCGTTAACTTTTGTTTTCTTGATAGTGAACACACCTCAAAAACTTTGCTCGGCGAAATTAAATTGCTTAACTCACTACTCACTGATGGGAGTGTTGTTGCTATTGATGATGCAAATTATAGATTTAAGTATGCAAATATATTTCTAATAAATTTTCAACGAAGAGAGCTAGGTTTGCCACCGATAGAGAATCCAGTAAATAATGTTACCGACGTGCTTCACAAAGGAGTTGAAAGTTATTTAGTTGATAAATGGGAAATTGTAGAACGGTTCGATGATTTCTTTAAATTACAAGTTAAAGAAGATAGTTTTTCAGACTTTTTTATGGGCGACAGGACAGGTAGTGTAAACGTAGAAGGACTTATAGATCGAATTAAGGCCTGGAAAATACAAAATCGTAGAATGTAAAACCAGACAATCAATAGCATTACAAAGAATCCAACTTATAGTCATCTATAGACTAGACGTAGGTAACGAAACCTACACAAGTGGAATTGATCCAAGATAAAAAAATTATAGCCAATTATGGATTCGTTTCCTAAGAAGTACTATTCTGAAATATAAGGACTAAAGCTACAGTGGAATTTCTCAAATCAATAAGAGATCGATCTCAACATTATCAAGTACCTTTTGAACATTGGGAGTTTCAACAACCTTTGACTGATGCATGTGTAGATGAAATAAATAGAAGACAAATTGAGAACCCTAAAGAACTGGGGATGAACTATGACGGGACTAGGGCTATCGACGGAGGAGAGGGGTTTTTCCGCGACGGAATAGTTAGTGGTGGCCAAGCGTTACCCTATCGCTGTTTCGTTCAAGCAAGCAATTCCAAGGATTATCCTCATATGGTCAATTTAATCAATGAACTCAAGTCTAAGGATACCTATGGTTACATTGGGGAGTTGTTAAAAAAGGATCTTACAAATAGCTATATTCGAATCGAGATTATTTGCGATCGCCCTGGTTTCTGGCTAAAGCCACATTGCGACATAAAAGAGAAATTGCTGTCATGCCTTGTTTTTACAAATCCCTATTATGAAGCAGAGTATTTGGGTACGGATCTTTATGATAAGAATCTGAACAAAGTCAAAACAATTCCATACAAGAATAATTCCGGATATTTCTTTTCTAGCAATGAGAACAGTTGGCATGGTTGTGAAAAAAAAGTGATCAAGATAGAGAGACGAGCTGTACAAATAAACTACGTAACATTTAAAACAGATTGGAAGGTTTGATGGATATGTATTGTGTAGTAGCCAGATCTAAGATTGTTCAAGAGTACCGTAATGAAATATCTAGCTGGCGATACTTAAGTGCCGTAAGTGCTATTTTTGGAGCGAGCAAATTGACTTTGTCGTCGTGTTCTTGCGGGATCAATCATTCAATTCGTATGGCTATAGTCGTCTAATCCTGCTAGCTTATTGTAGTACTATTTGTCTTCCTGATCGACTAGGACTCTTTTGGATTTTTTGTGAAGAGGATAATATTTTGGACAAATTGAGAATTTTAGTTTAGCTTTATCAGTGGTAGGGTTATGCACCCAACTTATTAAATAGCAATAACCCGTCGTGAAGAAGGTATGTATCGCTGTGATCGTATTGAACGTCGGCTAAGCCAAATGTATCTCCATAGTTATCCTTCATGAACATCAATAAACCGTCGCAACCGTCAACGATATCCGCTCCATATCGTTGCTTACCCCTTAAAAACCCACAGCTAATTATTAAGAATCCATCATCTCGTATCAATTTATGGCAATTTGATATTGCATCTTCTAAGTTATCTAATATGTACCAAAGCATTTGGTTTAATACGACGATTTCGTATTGCTTCTGTGGTGCATTTTCAAGTACTGAGATGTCACATTCATAAAAGCGGTTGTTTGGGAATGTTTCGTTTGCCCGTTGTATCGCGACTCCGCTAATATCCATTCCATCAATTGTGAGTGTAGGAAATTGTTTTGAGAGAAGATCAACGACATACCCTATTCCACACCCAACTTCTAATACGGGCCCATTTTGACAATTATGTTCTAGAGACACTACCAGTTTAGACCTAGAATATTGATAATAATCTTTATACTTACTGTTGCCGTAGCCTGATTGAAACCATGGATTGTCTTCGGCGAGATAAAGTTGGTCAAATTCTCCAACAAATTCTAAATTGCCGTTATCCAATTCTCTAAATATATAATTGTTGCTTAGTCTTTCGGAATCATTCATTAGCTGTTGCCCATTGAAAGCACTGCCAACCCAGAGTTTAAAATAACCAGGATTATTGAAATCTTGAGATCGGCAAGTATGATGTTGAATTATAGGAGTCGGTTTGTCTAAACATAAACCTATGTTGATAAGTCTATTGTAATATGCAGTCGACAGATTGTTGTTAGCGAGACCCACAAACCGTGAATAACTTGAAGCCTAGAGGTTTGGAAATAACCAAATATTCTAGTAGCTTGTACGAGACTATTGCTAAGATTTGGGCTCGTGGAAAAATCGAACAATGAAATGATTAATTTTAATTCTAATTTATTAAGTGACTCGAATATTCAGTCTGCTGAAGGGCCCTGGGTACTGACAAAGTCTGGAGAAAAGTTGTTTGATCTGTCGTTGGGTTCTGGGACATTAATATTTGGGCACGCACATCTCCCCAAGGAGATTTTCGACACGCCCTTAATGTTACCAGAAATGACAAGTGATCTTGTTGATGAGTTAAATCACCTAGTATGCGATTCAGTACCATTTCGGGTGGGAGGTGTCGGTTTACAGACTTCGGGTGCTCTCGCTGTCGAGCGAGCTATTCGATTGGCACGAGTATTGACCGGGCGAGAGTTGGTCGCGGTTATTGGCAATTTTTTTCATGGTTCAATCGATCCTTTTCTGTTTTCGTATGACTCCAGTACTAAACGACGATATATGTTATCCGATGGGATTCCTGACGCGGCGACCTCGCTGATAAGGCATTACAGTTCTGTAGATCAATTCCTTACTACTGCCAAATTGGATCAGTTTGCATGCTTGTTGGTAGAAACACGACAAGGAGCAAATCCAGAACAACGTATATTGACCGCCATAACCGAAAGCGATGGTCGAGAAAAATTACGTGAAAATGGTGTGCTTCTGATATTAGATGAAATCATCTGCGGATTTCGAACAAATTATGGATGTTCAATTGAAGGTGCAAGTTCCGACCCAGATATTGTTGTGTTCGGGAAACCTATTGGCATGGGCTATCCAGTAGGTTTAGTTGTTGCAAGACGATTTGATAAGTTAAAGACGGATGCGAGAAGATTCATCTGGGGTGGCACATTTTCTGCTTCACCACTACAACTTAGGTGTGTAACTTGGTCATTAACGAAACTAAAATTAATATGTTATTCAGAACTGACGTCAAACTTGGATGACATTGTTGAATTGTTAGAGAACATCCTTCACGGGAGAGCCAGAATATATTCTGGGGGGGGATTTGCTAGACTAAAGGTTGAGTCGCAGCCAGGAAATTCGGCCAGGGCTTTTCTTGATAAAGGACTAAGCTTACGCTCGATACAAGATCAACTTACGAAACACAAAATGTTTGTTGGACAAAATGGGTTAATATTTGCTAGTGTGAACAACATTAAGAATTATCTGGGGGTGTCTTAGTTGTCAGTCCAAACTCAAGGAGGACTCTAGGATCTCTTTATGACTTGAGCCTTCAACGACTAGACTGTAGTCAATTAGTCCGACCGACGGTGTTACAAGCTTGTGAGTAGTTTGTGTTAAAACTATCCAAAATAATTTTGACTAGCTTGCCGTTCATTGTTGCAAGGGTTCCATTTATGGGCATCAAAAGATATCAGACAATCACAATTGGGTGACAATCAGAAATCATCTAATACTGTGGATACTATAGTAGCGAGTACGTCGCCGTCGGATGACATGGGTCGGTGGTTACGGTTGGTATCGTTGTCAAAGCTAGCCCATTCATAGGCTCAAGCACTAACTCACTTTGCGACTGCGTTGAGAAAGTTGTTTCTCATAGCTTCTCCTTGTGGCACCGTTGAAGATAGGGTTACGATACAGTTCCGGTCTTAAGGTGATCAGTGTCCTTGAACTGTTTCTTTAGGACACAACACAATCTGACATTACGTCTTGACTAGGTAATTGTCGGGATCATAAAGCGCTTTGCAACCTACAGCCTCTACCTTGATGGGGAAAGGCTCGTCAAAGTACTCCATAATGAGTTCCTGACCCACTGTCGCATAGTTCTTTGGCAAATAACCCAACGCAATATTCTTACCAACCGACGGACCGAAGGCGACACTGGTGATATAGGATCGTCTGCCTATGTCGTCAATCAATACTTCTTTACTATGGGGGTCCAGAATAGGCCATTGGCCCACCGGATAACGGGGGACTCCCTTGGAATCGACGTTATCCGTCATGGTTATGGTGCACAGGTAAGCTGGTTGGTGCTCGCGTTTGCGTTGTGCCAGGTAGGCAGCTTTACCATGAAAATCTGCCGCCTTGACTCTGGGCCGGGCGAGATCAGCCTCAACCAGGTTGTATTCAGTCAATAGATCAGCATTTTGGAGGCGCAAGCTTTTTTCAAGTCGGCGGGAGTTGGCATATGTCTCAACCCCGACTGGGGTGGCACTCTGGTCGTAGACCAGATCCCAGAGCGAAAGACCATAACTGAAAGGCACGTGGAGTTCCCAGCCCGACTCGCCGACATAGGAGATACGAAACGCAAGAACAGGAATGCCTCGAAGGGTGATGTTTTTAGTTGTCGCGAATGGGAAATTGTCTAATTCGAGCGCTTCAGGCTTATCGGCGATGGCCTGGAGCATCTTTCGTGCATTTGGTCCCCACAGGCCTAAGCAGGCCAAATGGTCACTTCGATCCTCGATATAGACGACCCAGTCCCTGTCCTCTGCCATTCGGTTCAGCCAGACATAATCACGGTTACCGGCGTCGGCACCATCAATAATTCTAAACCTGTCTGATGCCAGGCGTATTACGGTTAGGTCTGCCCGGATACCACCAGTGTGATCGAGAAAATGCGTGTAGATTCCTTTCCCGACTGGGGTGTCGCCACCGACTTTCGCAACGCAGGCATATTCCATCAAGGATTCTGCGTCTGCACCGGTAACATCGTAGACGGCGAAGTGGGAAAGGTTGATCATGCCGGCATCATCCGACATAGCGAGGTGCTCGGCGTTGGAGACTCGCCAGAAATGGCGGTTGTCCCATTCGTTTTCACGAACCGGAATTTTATCGCTGTATTTTTCAAGCAGATGCTCGTTTGACGCATAGCCGTGCGCCCTTTCCCAACCAGCCAATTCCATGAAGTAGCCGCCGAGTTCCTGCTCTCTCGGCCAGAACGGGCTTCTACGCAGGCTGCGCCCCTTGGTGTAGGGTTCGCGGTTATGTACGGCCGGGTTATAGATCTTGAATGCCGTTTCGTAGCAGCGATCGTGGACATAGGAGGGCGTCTTTTGAATCGGGTAGTAGCGGGCCACGTCGATACTGTGTACGTCCACCTTAGTGATGCCATCGGTCATCATGTCCGCGAGGACCTTGGCAATTCCCGGCGCGTCTTTCACCCAGACCGATTCGGCGTACCACAGGCCCCGGGTCTCTGGCGATTCACCGATGGAAGGACCCCCGTCGGCGGTAACCTGCAATAACCCGTTAAAAGAGTGTTTGTCGTTCCAGCCGAGTTCACCGAGGATAGGTGTCAGTTCCATGGCACGCTCGAGTGGCGCCATGATCTGCTCCATCTGAAGTTCACGCTGGGAAGGGGACCAGTGCGATTCATCTTTCTCCAGCAGGTCTCTAGGGTGTACCAGGCGAGGCTCTTTTTCCTCGTAATACCCCCATTCAATCTGACCGCCTTCTGCGGTGGTCGGGTCACCAGTATCCCGTAGATAGGCTGAATTACCTTGGTCTCGCAATAGAGGGTAGCCGATTTCTTTTCCAGTACCCTCAAATGCGGTATAGGGCCCAAAAAAGCACAACGGATGGTCCACCGGCATGATCGGCAGGTCTTCTCCCGCCATTTCGGCGATGAGTCGTCCCCAAAGTCCTGCACAAACGACCACCGTATCTGTCGCAATATAACCACGACTGGTTTCTACCCCCTTCATCCGCCCATTCTCGATATCCAGCCCAGTTGCCGCGGTATTCTGAAATGCCTGTAGTTTGCCGCCTGCTACAGCTTGATCAACCAGTTTGCCCGCCACCGTTTGTGAGCGGGGGATCACAAGCCCGGCGTCAGGATCCCACATCGCACCCTGGATCATGTCCTCTTCCAGCAGCGGCATCTTCTCTTTAGCCTCTTTTGCACTGATCATCTTCACGTTGGTGCCGAATGCCTTGCCCGAACCGACTTTGCGCTTGAGTTCCTCCATGCGTTCGTCGTCATCATGGCGTGCTACCTCCAGGCCGCCAATGCGGCTGTAATGCCCCATTTTGTCGTAAAACGCCACGCTGTATCTGGTGGTGTAACAGGTCATGTTGTCATGTGCCGTCATATAGCAGAAGTCCGACGCATGGGAGGTTGAGCCGATATCGGTTGGGATCGATGACTTGTCGATACCCACGATATCCTTCCATCCTTTCTCAATCAGGTGGTGGGCGACTGAAGTGCCGACGATACCGCCAAGGCCAATGATGACGACGTCAGCACTTTGAGGAAAACTAGGCAAATTAGTACTCCGTAATTTAGTCAGATCAATGTAACATGCCGCACTAGACACGCCTAAGGTTGAGGTCGACTTTTTAAACCCCTTGAAAAGATGGTGGGCCCGGAAGGACTCGAACCTTCGACCAATGGTTTATGAGTCCACTGCTCTAACCAACTGAGTTACAGGCCCAACGTAGTTTTAGTCATAAAAACGGCGGAAATTTTAACATAACAACCCATGATGCCCTGTCGCGTTGTTGCCGCTTTACGCTACAAACTATCCCACAATTACTCAATATAGTCAGGATATAGTCAGCGTTTTATAGATGCTCCTTCAACTATGGCTCTCAATATAGAGAGTTTAGAATGGTTATTGATATGTTCTTAGAGCCAGAAAAAACAAACCCATTTTTTGCTTTGGCACTCATTAGTATTTGCCTTATTGGTGCTCTGGGGACTTGGTTTTCAGCAACGGTCATTCTATCTGAGCTAACGCTACGCGCCCAGCTTGGAGAAAGCCAGCAAGTCTGGCTCACTAACGCAGTGCAACTGGGATTTGTTCTTGGGGCGGTGTTGATCGCCTTTTTTAACATTTCCGACAGCATGTCTTTAACCGTATTAATTGCTCTTTCGTGCGCCCTCGCAGCACTGGCAAACCTTTTGCTGCTTTGGACAGACACACCGTTTGGCATTATCACGCTCCGGCTTATGACCGGTGCTGCTTTGTCGGGCGTTTATCCCCCTGTCGTAAAGCTCATCGCAACTTGGTTTCAAAAAGGTCGTGGTATTGCGATGGGAATCATTATCGGTGCGCTGACCATAGGTTCGGCCACGCCGCATCTTTTCCGAGCGATAGCAGCAGAGGCGAATTGGATGCTCGTAATTTGGGCAAGCTCTTTGACGACATTTTTAGCAGGGTTGATATTTCTTTTTTGTATTTTGGAGGGTCCGTTTGCCTTTGCCCGCACTCGGTTTGATCCCCTTCAGATTATTCAGGTCCTTCGCAACAAACCCTTGACCCTCGTCAACATAGGTTATGTCGGCCATATGTGGGAACTTTACGCTATGTGGGCTTGGATATTAACGTTTGCCCGTTTTTCAGAGCAAAGTTTCGAGGTGTTTCCGTTTGGAACGCCTGAATATTTTAGCTTTTTCATAATCTCGATCGGAGCGATTGGTTGTGTCATCGCCGGGCGTTTGTCGGATGTTTATGGTAGATGTTACACGACTGCGATATTGATGCTCGTTTCAGGAATTTGTGCTTTCTCGATTGGGTTTTTAGTGAATACATCCCCTGTGTTGTTTGCTGCAGTCGCTCTGCTTTGGGGGATGACAATCGCTGCGGATAGTGGCCAGTTTTCGACAGCAGTCACAGAATTATCAGAACCTCACCTTGTGGGCACAGCCCTGACGTTTCAAATGGCTCTTGGTTTTGGGGTTACGGTCATAACTATCTGGCTCGTGCCCATTGCTGCGCAATGGCTCGGAAGCTTTCGGTGGGCGTTTTTATTCCTTGTTCTCGGCCCGTTTATCGGCGTAATAGCAATGCTATTGCTGCGCCAACGACCCGAGGCGGAAAAACTTGCCTTGGGAAAACGTTAGCGTTTATCGTGCAACTAAAGCAGCGATGCAAAACGAACTGCGCAGGGTTACATCCATACAGCTGACAATAGCGTGCACAAAGCTGTGGCTGGGTTAGGACAACTAGTCACTAATTTGTCACCCCAAAAAATCATCGCAGCAAAACAGGAGTGTAAGTGAAAATGTAGTAGAAGGGTACAGCGATGTGGTTTTGACAACTGACTTATGAGTCCACTGCTCTCTTTATGTCTGCCCCCAAAAGTCCGATAAACTTAACACATTCAAGCAGCTCAACCCTGCGCTTGTTTGCCCTGAAGGGACAGAAGAGGACTCCAGTTAGGTACATTTTAGGTACAGTGGGTACCCAACGAATCCTAAGCAAAATTGAACGTGACGTATCTGGACCAGGTGTACTTTGATTTCCAGCCAGAGACTGAGATTCCGTTCTCCGAGGCCGAGTTCGCGAACCGATTGGTGCGAGTACACGCGAAGATGGCGCAAGAATGAAATAGTTTGACTGACCGTAGGAATAGAAAGGGTTCAACGGGACAACAACAGAATATGGTCGTATTACTACTCCCGATGATAACCAGTTGGATAAGGTAGCTTGAGATGACTACTAATTGCGTTAGTAATCAACATAAGAAGTCGGTCGAAGAAACCAATAGTCGAAACAACTGCAGAGTGTGTGTTCCTATGCTAGATACAACAGTCGGCAAGTCGTGTTCTACGCTTGGAGACTCATTTCGGATCTTGCCGAGTTGACTATCAGTCTGAAGTCACTGGCCATCAATGATGGTTTAGGGCCTGTTCTAGCATATAGTGAAGCTTGGGTCTCGGGGTACACCGAAGGCGTGTAACCGGTGAATTGCTTAAAGTCATTTATAATCGGATGGTCCCAGAAGAAATATTTTTCAAATGTTTCAGCGCAATCCTCTTTTTCCATTAGTTTCAGCGCATTGTTGTAATGCAAGCTAGACTTATTGAATTCACCCTTCTGATTGTAGAGGTACCCAATTACCGTATGGGCAATTACGTGATCTTCCAATCTTAATACTAACTCCTCAAAACGTTTTAGTAGTCCTTCTCTACCTTCTTCAGTTTTGTACTCGGATAGATTGAGAAAATTTAGATCAATGTTAATGTCATAGATCATTTCCTGGAGTGTACGATAATCCCATTCCTCAGATTTGACATAATCACATTGCCGGTTTTCAAACTTATCTAAATTGTGTTCATCAAAGAGTAATACATCTTCTGCTTTAGCTAAACCAAATAATTCGGTTCCCGGGTAAGGAAGTGTGGTCATGAATTGATTAGATCCTCCCCCCAATTTTTTAGCAAATGCAAACGTTTCTTTAATCTGATCAAGAGTTTCTGTAGGAAAACCGACCATCCAACATACATGCACGTCAAAACCCCGCGCTTTACTCATATCCATGACTTCCTGGATCTGGTCAAACTTGAGACGTTTCTTGATAAGCTTCTGCATGTCTTTTGATCCTGTTTCAACCGCTATCCCAAAACCTTTGAATCCTGCTTCTTTCATTAGGTCCAAACGCGCCTCGTCCAGATCCTTCACTGAGAAGTTGTCAGCATAGAGATTTTGGGTCAAATTTTCCTTAATGACTGTTGTTAAGAACTCTTTGAACCAACTTTTTATCACTGACATGTTGTCATCAACGAAAGACACACCGGCCCCGTATTTTCTGCCAATCTCTTTCATTTCTTCCACCAACCTGCCAGGGGGTTTTAGTCGCATCTTCCGCCCCCAGGTGATAAAAGTACTGCAGTAAGTACAAACATAAGGACAACCCCTACTCCCCTCACAGGGTAGGTAGTTGATCCCGCTATTCTTGAGATACTTTTTGACATCAAAATAGTCCCAATTTGCTGCAGGAAGCTGATCTCCAGTCAGAAAGGTTTTTGGAGACCGGGCGACTACCTCGATGGCTCCGTTTTCATTTCGGGTCGCATAACCTTCAAAAGGAAACATCTCTTCAAAAACCTGATCTTTGTAATTGTTGTACTTGTTTAGAATGTGTAGAAAAGTCGCTTCACCTTCTCCAATTACCGCATCATCAATTTCATGATCTTCTAGAGTACGTTCAGGGAATATAGTGGGGTAGCCTCCTCCTAGGATGATTTTCGCATCAGGATGGTACTGACGAGACAGTTTCACCACCATGTCTACCCATCTGGCATTGTAAATAAACATGGCGGAGATGGCTAAAACATCGTATGTGTTGTCCCTAATGCAGTCTGTAACAATTTGAGGGTATAGGGATACATCAATCGGCACATCGGGTTCTGAATACGCTTCAATGTTAATGTCAAGTGCCTTTAGCTCATAGCCGTTGGAATTGTACTGCTCGAAGAAAGAATGCAATACTGCAATTGCTAAAGACGGCTCAGGTCTGAATGGAGACTTGCTTTTGAAATTTTGTTTCCTCTCAAAATCAGCTTCAGGATGCGTACAATGAGGAACCTTAATTAGCAGGATTGATTTGTATTCGTTCATTTGATTTGTATTCGTTCATTAACACTTCTAATAGTTAGTTTATGATAACAAATTCTAGTTAGGTTATGATAACAAATTCATGTTATAGATGACGAAAGCAAAAGGTTGGTTGATAAGTTGCCAAACAATTTAATTGAGAAGTAGTGACATTAGTGGTAAATGCAAATTGAACAAAAATGGACAAACAAGCATTTACGCTGTTTTGTTGGTAACTATCTGTTAATTAGCACTTATTTGGTGAAATCTACATTTAAGTGTTTAGCGCACCAACAAAAAAGCCCACAAATATGAGCTTAAATTGTAGAACTTTATTTTAAAAGCCATATCTTACTTGATGGCTACTTTATTTAACGATGTGCCTTCTGTCCTTCTACAAGCGACTATGCCTAATCCCACTTCTTCTTTCGGGCTGCTCTTCTAATTTAACGAGCAGCTAATCGGTTGCCCGACCACATACTTAACCAGTTATAGATAATCGGTGTTTCATCCACCTGTGTGTAATCTACAAATATGGCTAACTTCTTGCCAATCAACGTCTACCAGCCGACGTGGACTAACAGGGCACTCTATATCTTCGTTTTGTGATGCCGTCAAGGATGGCTAATCATCTACCTGCCATCAAGGTTCTTTCTTCGGCACTACCTACGTTTGTAATAAATACAGACGTAAAACATATCTCTTATGTATTATTTATACAGGAAGTGTAGTAAATCGGGTAAAGGATATTTCACATCAATTCTTTTTTATTAACATCATAATTGAGTCCGTTGAAAAGTTCTTCTTCTTAGTGTCTAGCCATAGTTTTTCAATCCAGGATAGCTCCTCTCTAGGAGTGTAATCGTCGCTTAACACTAGATCCTTGTCGTTATGCCTTAACCAATCGATATAGTTAAAAAATCCATACCTCTGGACCGGTAGAAATTCAACTGCTACTTTGTCGACGATGTCAGCTTTCTCTACCAACAGAAGGAGTGTATCTTTTGTCCAACAACTAACATGAGCCGGAACCGAAATAATTTTCTTATAATAACTGGACAATTTTATTAAGTCATCATCGTCATTTGGTACCTCTATAACCATAAACCCTCGACTCTTTGTAATAGAAAACATGTTTTTGATAAAGTCTACAGGATCATAAACATGCTCAAGAACGTGAAAACAAAGAGATACATCAAAAGACTCTAGATATTTTGCGCTAAAGTGTTGATCTAAAAGATTATGGTGAAAATTAAACTTTTGTTTGTCAGGTTTGAAAGTATCTATTCCCATTTCCATTCTATCTTTACTTGTTTCAAGCAAATGTACATCTAAGTTAGGATTATTGTTGCCTATTTCAAAAGATATATGTCCATAGCCTGAACCAATATCAATTAAAGTATTTTTTTCATTCGAATCAATTAATTTTTCTACAACGTTTCTAATTCTTTTGCGATCTTGATTCAGAACATGGGCTAGATTTTTCATAATCTCTGGAAAATCCTCTTTCTCATTCATCTCCATATCTTTCTTGGAAGTTTTTCTTTTGATGTCTTGCTTTATAGACTCATTATTTGCAGTATCATCTAACTCGTTTTTACCCAATGTAATTAATTGCAACAATTTACAGTTTTCGCATTTGTATAGAATGTTTTCTTCGTCAATCTCATAGTGTGAATGTAGTTTTTTAGATTTACATAGACGGCACTTTTCTATCATTTTATTACCTCTTTGTTGGTGTATTTCATATCATCCTTATTTTCTATTATTAGTTAAGACCCTTCTCTTGCCCTTATCATCTAAATATTCTTTAAGAAGTTTAGAAACGACACGCAACATCTTTGTTTCTGGCTGGTCGTGATACCACAAACGGCTAGGCGTACCAGCATTGTCGTCAATTATTGTCTTGTGGGCGAAAACATTTTATTAATAGCACTAACAGCATAGGCCTCGTAGAAGTTAATAAACTCATATCGAATAAGTTTGGCGTCCTTCGGATTTACTAATACTTCTTCTTAACAGAAAAATGTGCCAATACAAGAATATACGTTTTCTCTTAATATCATCCCTACTCTCATACTTTCATTTAGCTGGGGCGCTACTATCTTTTCCATCTCATCTATATCTTCTATGCCGAGATATGTTGTTTAGTAGAAACTATTTCATTGGTGATTAAGAAATCCAGTATCCATGATATTCGATAAAGTAAAAGGAAATTCCTTTGCCTTCTTCTTGCAGATGGGCGGAGGAATTATCAACTTTTTTTACACTCTTTCTTACTGGCTTACCTGCCTCACCCGAAAGGCACGATAGTGCTTTACGTCATCGTTGATGCCTATTTTTCTAAACAGGTGTTCCTCGTAATTCTCTACATTCATTGCTAATGATGTGGCCTCTGTGGCCTTCGAGGTATTTGTGTTTAACAATATTTCGAAAACAAGAGTTTCTATAATTTAGGCTTTCACTTCTTTGATGTTTCTTAAAAAGAGCAAGCCATCTCTCATCATACGAGCCACCAACATCCCAAAATATTGGGGCTATTCGCCAGAATATATGGCTATGCCTTATGAGATGAATATTGTTAAAGAATACTTTCAGATAATTTGTATCTTCACCCCTCAAATACTTAGGCTCATTCTCCCACTTAAATAACATTGCTACAAAAATCTCTATAAATCCATCATCTCCCAGATCCTATTTCATTTGGGGATTTATAGAAACTTGACGCTGCTCCAATTGAGCCATCTTTTTCTTATTTAACTTACCTATCTCCGAGAAGAATGCCGATACTTGCTGGGGATCTATTGACCCACCCATCTCTAACTTAATTTTTTCTATAGCGCTAGAAGTAGCCATCACAAAGCCTTTAATAATTCTCGTTATGTGATGCTAAAATTAACTATCGATGGTGTGTCTAGTAGTAGTGTTTTAACAGAGTGATTAAGATACTCTGTAAGAGAATAGAATGAGGTTTAGAACCCGTTTGATGTGTGGGGTTGGATGAGTCTATAACTCAACGAGAAATGTGCCCGTAAATCAAAGGAATACGTTATAAATTAGTGTAAAACATATTAGGACTAACTAATATACTCAATAATTGAGTCGACTGCTCTAACCAACTGAGCTACAGGCCCGTTGTAAAATCAATAGTTTACATAATTTCTGAGGAGTATATGAAAAGTGTTAAGGTGCTGTGTTAAGAATCATGATTTGACACCATCGATATTGAAATGTTCACACGGCGATAGGTCGAAATTGTAAGGGTTAAGTGACGATGGGTATTCAAACTGCTACGGATCTGATTATCGATTCGGTGAAAGAAGTATTAGAAATTGATGGCCTAGAGGTAGAGGTTTCAGCAGATATGCCTCTGATTGGGAGTGAAAGCGCCTTAGATTCTATGGATTTGGTGGAACTGTGTTTGGCGCTTGAAGAAAAAGCGTCTGACTGTGGATTTGAGTTCGATTGGACTTCTGAGACTGCGATGTCAAGGTCTCGTAGCATGTTTAGGTCAGTCAAATCTTTGTCTGAAGAGTACATAAGGCAATATGAAGCGAGAAAATGATCATTGTTACTGGAGCCAGCAAAGGATTAGGTGCCGCAATTTGCGAGCGCTTCATCGCCGAAGGTTATGATGTTTTTGGACTCGCAAGAGATGTGAGTGAGTTAAATTTTGATGGGCAAGCGTGTGACGTTTCTTCGTATGACCAAGTAAAATTTATCGCACAGTCGCTGAAGAAGAATAAAGCGGTGATAACTGGTATTGTGAACGCCGCTGGTATCGCTTCTATGAATCTTGCGGTTACGACGCCGCCAAATATTACACAATCGATCATTCAAACCAACCTCGTTGGGACTATCTACTGTTGCCAATTGTTCGCACCATTAATGTTTCGGAATAGATGTGGAAGCATCATTAACTTCTCAACGATCGCTGTCGCACTTGGACTGAAAGGTGAATCTATTTATGCGGCATCAAAGGCAGGTGTAGAGGCTTTTTCTCGTACCTTTGCTAGAGAAATTTCAGGCTTCAATGTACGGGTGAACTGTATCTCACCAGGCCCTATCAATACCGATCTGCTAAAAGGTGTTACCTCAAAACAGATTGATTGTATGGTAGCGCAACAAATAATTTCTAAGCAGTTTGTGCCATCGAATGTGTGTGACCTCGTTGAGATGTTGCTAGATGAGAAGTCGAGTTCCTTGTCTGGTCAAGTGCTCAATGTGGGTGGCGTATAGTGGAGTTGATGTCAAATCTGTCCTCTATATGGGATAGGATTGACTATCCCTTCCTAATACATGAGGAAACTGAACTAAAATTTAGTGAAATTTTTAAACAGTCTCCCATCAACTTGAGTGAAATTAAAATTGGTGATGTTGTCGCGCTGATCGGAGATTTTGACCCATCTTCCATTCTTGCGTTGCTGAGAATTATTGATATTGGTGCGATTGTTGTTCCGCTCACACAAGACACAAAGGACCGGCACGAGTACTTTTTTGAGTCCAGTTTTGTCGATGTTGTGATAGATCATGGAACTGTAAGACGTCGAGTTCAGACTGACAAACACGAACTCGTTGAGTCGCTACGAGAAAAAAGTCATGCTGGTTTAGTGGGGTTCTCAACCGGAACAACGGGAAGACCTAAAGCGATTTTGCACGATCTTACGCTTTTTCTTAAACGCTTTGAGACGCCTCGTCCAACGTTGCGTATGTTGAACTTCCTACCGTTCGATCACATTGGTGGCTTGAATACATTACTCCACACCTTATTTAACAAGGGTGTTGTGATTGCCCCAAAAGCGCGAACTGTTGAGTCCATATTGAAGACGTGTGCGACGCATCAAGTTGAAGTATTGCCTACAACGCCAACTTTCTTACGCATGATGCTGATGAGTGGTGCCGTTCCATCTAGAGTTTCAGCATCACTTAAGATAATTACGTATGGAACTGAGTGCATGGACCAACCCACATTGGACGAACTGTGCAGATTGCTCCCTAATGTTGATTTCCGCCAAACGTATGGACTGTCTGAACTTGGAGTGGTTCGTGTTAAATCGGAGGCAAGAAATAGCCTTTATATGAAAGTTGGAGGTGAAGGCATCCAAACAAGAGTTGTCAATGGTGTTCTTCAAATACGTTCCCAGTCTCGCATGTTGGGCTATCTTAATGCGCCATCACCATTCGATGCTGAAGGTTGGTATGACACCAAAGACGTTGTTGAAGAGCGTGGTGGCTTTTACAGGATTACTGGACGTATAGGTGACGTGATTAATGTTGGCGGCTCGAAGTTTATGGCGTCAGAAGTCGAACGTGTTGCGCTTAATTTTCCAAACGTTTCTCTTGTAAAGGCATATGCGAAGAATAATCCAATCACTGGACAACATGTTGAGATAATAATTCAGGTCATCGAAGGCAAAGAGATAGACTGCAGTGAGTTCAAAGCATACATAAAGGAATCATTACCTTCGTATATGACGCCGAAAAAAATCATAGTGGATGAAGTGCAAATTGGACATAGGTTCAAGAAAATATAATCCGCCATTTGTTGTTCACTCCGACATCTTTCGTACTGCCCATTTGGTACGGAAGCAAATGGGGGTAAATCGAAATTTGTCGCAGGTTTTTCACGCACATGTCTCGTACTTAGAAAACTGTTTCGGTGTGGGCAATCTAATCTTTCCAACTTTTAACTACGATTTTCCAATCACAAGGGTCTTCGACATTGAAAAGACGGATAGTCAAGTGGGCTCACTAACAAACTACGTTCGCTCTTTAGAAGGTTTTTCTCGTACAACAACTCCTATTTTTTCATTTGCCGTTGATAAGGCAAGGGCGAAAACATATAGCAATACACCCTTTGGAAAAGGATCGGTGTATGATGATTTGTATAATGAAGATGGAACGATTGTGCTTTATGGCACTGGAATCAATAGTTGTAATTACCTGCATTACGTTGAGAGCCAATTCGGCCCGCCGCGTTATCGTTATGACAAATTTTTTAACGGTACGTTGATTGTTAATGACGAATGCGTGGAGTGCGAAGTGTTGTTTCATGCCAGACCATTAGGCATAAATTGGGGCTACGATTGGAGCGAGTTGGAAAGAATCTTAATTGACGCTGGAGCAATTATCTCGCTTGAATGCAATATGTTTGCGGTGAAAGCGCGAGACTTGAGTGAGATTTGGGGTGATCGTATTCGCGTTAACGATTTATCGATCCTATCGGATGAATGTAGGTTTGACGTTAGTCGTAGGCTTGCGGATTTAGGGCGGCGTTTCGTTCTCTCCGATTTTGAGGGGATTAAGTGATGATTGGAGATGATATTCATCGACTAGCAACTGAGTTGTGGCCAATCAACCGTTCCATTACTGGTGACGGTGTCCGTTTAACACTCGACATCATAAAACAACATTTACCAAATCTAAAAACCTATGAGGTTCCAACAGGAACGCAAGTTTTTGATTGGATTGTGCCCAATGAGTGGAACGTAAAAGAGGCGTGGATCAAAGATCCAAACGGAAAAAAGATATGTGATTTTTCCAAAAATAATCTCCATCTGGTTGGATATAGTACGCCTGTCCACAAAACGTTGCCGTTAAATGAGCTTTCTGAGTTTTTGTACTCGTTGCCTGACCAACCAAATGCTATTCCCTATATTACGTCTTACTATGAGGAGCGTTGGGGTTTTTGCTTGTCAGAAGATGAACGAAAAACTCTTATTGAGGGTGATTATGAAGTGTTTATTAACTCCGAACTTTTTAACGGTTCGTTGACTTACGGGGAATTGATAATACCAGGCTCTTCTGAGAAGGAGATTTTTCTCTCAACTTACATATGCCATCCTTCAATGGCTAATAACGAACTTTCGGGTCCAACCGTTACGACATTTTTGGCGAATTGGATTGAGGGTTTAGATTATAGAAGATTTTCGTACCGTATCGTTTTCATACCAGAAACTGTCGGATCAATAACTTACTTAAGCAAGAACATAGATTTAATGAAAAGGAACGTTGTTGCTGGGTTTAACGTAAACTGTGTTGGCGATGATCGTTCCCACTCTTTCCTGCCTTCGCGCGATGGGAATACGATCAGTGATGTTGTAGGGAAGCACGTTCTTAAATGGATCGACAGAAACTTTGTCGAGTATAAGTGGGCCGATAGAGGTAGTGATGAGCGTCAGTATTGTGCACCCTACGTAGATTTGCCTATTGCTTCATTAATGCGGACGAAAGCCGGGTGTTATGATGAATATCACACATCGTTAGATGATTTAATAAACGTAGTAACACCGTCAGGTTTAGAAGGGGGCTACAATGCGCTTAAGTGTGCGATTGAGGCTTTAGAAAATAATTTGTTTCCATCTATTCAGGTTCTTGGCGAACCCCAGCTAGGGAAAAGGGGTTTATTCCCTCTGCTGAGCAAGAAGAATTCCAGTGCTGAAGTTCGGTTGATGATGGATCTAATTACGTGGTCTGATGGAAAACACTCACTACTAGAAATTGCAGAAATTTGCAATGCCCCGATTTGGGATCTATATCCGATTGTGGACAAGTTAGTTGAGCACGATCTGCTTGAGCTGAGATAACGAAGATTCTTATTGATAAGAAAAATATGGGATGACAGCCTCCAGTGTGTCTTTGGCCTCGACCAAGATTTGGCAGGCCTCCAAAATGCTGTCTAATGCTTCTTGCCAGGCTTTGCTTTGACTAATTAGCACTTATTTTCCAAATTCGACATTTAAGTGTTTAGCGCACCAACAAAAAAGCCCAACAAATATGAGCTTAAATGATTGAACTTTATTTTATGAGTCGACTGCTCTAACCAACTGAGCTACAGGCCCGTTGTAAAATCAATAGTTTACATAATTTCTGAGGAGTATATGAAAAGTGTTAAGGTGCTGTGTTAAGAATCATGATTTGACACCATCGATA
>Ga0315338_1000888_pt1 | contig 49046 bp, 54 predicted proteins | sample ASW8metaG_FD_204518 | JGI IMG/M metagenome (GOLD analysis project Ga0315338, IMG submission 204518) | Ammonia-oxidizing marine archaeal communities from Monterey Bay, California, United States - ASW #8 | ecosystem: Environmental > Aquatic > Marine > Coastal | place: USA: California | collected... | reverse complement strand
TAGGGCGCGCGAGCCTTCATCGACTCGTGCCGCCAGATTTGGTCGCGCAGGTGATTGCGGAGCTGGGCGAGTAGGCGTCTAGCTGTCGGTGCTCGCCGCCGTGCCGTTGGCGCGGCGCAGCACGTCGATGATTGCGTCTGCCGGCAAGCGGTCACCGATCGATTCTCCCACGTAGGCTCCCAGCAGCTTGCTATCGCTGTTCAGGAACAATGCAGCCGGGACCGACACTCCATCGCCAAGTAGGTCGTACAAGCCGTAGGAGCTGGTGACGGAGTGGCCCTCGTCGGCGAGGATCGGGAAGCTGGCCCTCGCGTGCTCCGCCATCCGGCGGGCGTCATCGACGTCGTCGATGCTGATGGCTATGAGCTGGGCACCTTCGGCCCTGATGCTTGCGTAGGCGTCTTGCAGCTCGACGAGCTGTTGGCGGCAGATCCCTCAGAAGAAACCTCGGTAGAACACGAGCACGACCACGTCGTTCGAGCGCAGCTCGTCGGAGAGGCGAAGGTTCGTTCCGTAGGCGGTCGGCAGCACGAAGTCGGGCAAAGTGACGATGTCCGGCTCGGCTGCGCTGGGGGCGGGACTGCGGTCAAATAAAGGCGAGAGCAGCGGCAGCATGAACGTGAGCAGGATGAGGCTGGCTATCGCAAGGCCCGCCCACTTCCACCAGCGCTGGTCGAGGAACGTGGCCGAGGCCGTGGACGAGTTGAGCTCTTCGAACTCATCCAACTGGTGCTCATCGAACTCTTCGAGTCCCTCGAGCTCGTCGTCGTCGGGGGTCTGTCGCAAGGGAGTGGGGGGCTAGCCGCCAGCGACCGCAGGCACGATGCTGACTTCGTCGCCTGCCTTGAGCGCGGTCGCAAGACCCTCGAGGAACCGCACGTCCTCGTTGTTCAGGTAGAGGTTGACGAAGTAGCGGAGCTTGCCCTCCTCGTCCAGGAGGCGCTCCCTCATCCCGGGGTACTGGTCCTCGAGGGCGCTAATCAGTCCGCCGAGGTTCTCTCCCTCGACCTCCACTTTGTTCTCGCCGTTGGTGATCCGCCGCAGCGGACCGGGTATGCGTACCGTGACGCTCATGTTTCGCTCCCTGATATGGCAGGACTAGCTTACCTAGCCTTCTACTACGTCGCTGACCGCCGGGTCAACGCGGACTCCTAACGAGCGAACCCACTTGAGCGCGCGCTCGATCTCGTTGTCCTCGCCCTCCAGCTCGAGCAGCACCCAACCGATGCCCTCTTGGATGTCGGCTCGCCGGATATTCGTCACCACGCCGAAGTCGCGCCCCATTTGGTAGATCACCGGTTCTTTGATGAGCCGGTCCAAGAACGTGAACCGAACGCGCTGCATCGCTCGACCTCCGTCTTCCGTTCAGGCGGTGCTCGCTGCTATCGCCTGCTCGAACGCTTCCACCGTGGGCTCGATGTGCAGAGGGTGCACCACATCTGCCACCAGTTCGGTGGTCTTCAGCCCGTTGCCCGTGATGTAGACCACGGTCGATTCGTCGGGTTGGATGCGGCCCAGCTCCACGAGGTGCTTCAGGCCCATGACCGCCACCCCGCCCGCGCCCTCGGTGAAGATGCCCTCCGTCTCGGCCAGCAGCTTCACGCCCAGCGCCACCTCATGCTCCTCGGCGATGACGGCGGAGCCGCCCGAGGCCTCGATGGTCTTCAGCGCATAATAGCCGTCTGCTGGATTCCCGATTGCAAGCGACGTCGCCAGGCTACTCGCCTTGACCGGCCGAATCACGAATCGACCCTCTTCATAGGCCGTCGCGATAGGGCAGCAGCCACGCGGCTGCGTACTGTGCATCTTGGTTTGCACGGAGTCGATCAACCCGGTCCTCTCGAACTCCTTCAGCCCTTGGTAGATCTTCGTGAACATGGCACCCGAAGCCGACGGCACCACTGCATGCATCGGGGCGCGCCAGCCAAGCTGCTCCGCGACCTCGAAGCCGAGTGTCTTGCTGCCGTCGGCGTAGAAGGGGCGGACGTTGATGTTCACGAACGCCCACGGGTGTTCCTCCGCGAGCTCGCTGCAGAGCCGATTCACGTCGTCGTAGGTGCCGTCAATCGCGATCATCGTCGGGCCGTAGATCGCAGCTCCCAGCACCTTGCCCGTTTCGAGGTCCGACGGGATGAACACGTACGACTTCAGCCCGCCCCGCGCGGCGTGGGCCGCGACCGCACACGCCAGATTCCCCGTCGACGCGCATGCGATCGTGTCAAAACCCAGCTCGAGCGCCTTGGCCGTCGCGACCGCGACGACGCGGTCCTTGAATGAGTAGGACGGATTCACGCTGTCGTTCTTGATCCAGAGCTCGTTCAACCCCAGATGCTCTGCGAGTCCCTTGGATCGGATCAGCGGCGTGAAGCCCGCGTTGATGTCCACATCTGGGTTGTAGTCGGCCGGAAGGAAGTCCGCGTAGCGCCACAGCGAGTTCGGGCCGCTCATGATGCGCTCTCGCGAGGTGACCTCCGCGATGGCATCGTAGTCGTAGACGACCTCCAACGGACCGAAGCAAAAATCGCACACATTGAACGCGCCCACCGGATATTCCCGTGAGCATTCCTTGCATCGCATCGAGGAAACGTAAGACATGGCAACCCCCTTGTTCCAACAACCCGGCGTGCGCGCGGCGGTTCGCCTACTCCGCGCTGCACCGGCCCCCGGTCCACAAGACGTGTCCGGGCGGCCCACCTCGAACGGCCATCATATCCCGCAGCGGGGCGACCGGTCAATGCTACCGAAGGTGCTCCACGGCTTCGTGGTGCGGCTCCGGCGTTTCGATTAGCGACCTGCACGCAGGCCTGATCCTATGCACCGGTCCGCCGGGATTGATAGTGTGACACTAAAGTACGTTAAGATATGTATTGTTAGACATGGGACTTGGATACCCGAGCGAACTCACCATGGTTGAGCGCGCACCGCTCAACCCACGCGGTACATCTAATCGGGTTTCGGGGCCGTAGCCTCGGTTGCAGAAGGCCTACGGCAAGAGAGAACGATGGCGAAGAGTTACTACGACATCCTGGGCGTCGAGCGCGGGGCCTCCGAGAAGGAGGTTCGCTCGGCGTACCGCCGCCTGGCCCGCAAGTACCACCCGGACGTGAACCAGGGTGACAAGGATGCCGAAGCTCGCTTCAAGGAGCTGAACCAAGCGTATCAGGTGATCTCCGACGAAGAGAGCCGTAAGAAATACGACCATTTCGGAGCCAACTGGCGGAATGCCGACCACATGCGGTCTGGTGGAGGGGGTGGAGATTCCCCTTACTCCTGGTTCACCAGAGCGCGGCGTGGTAGACGGAGCGGTGATGGAGGCTTCGGCTCGATGAGCGACATATTCGGCGACATCTTCGGCTCCGAGCGGCGGACGACGTTCGAGGAGAACCTCGGCCCCCAGCGCGCCGACGTTGCGGTGACGATCACCCTTGAGGAGGCCTTCGCGGGCGCGGCTCGCATGGTGCAAACACCACCACAGCCGCTCACTGGCGAGAAGGGGAAACGGCTGGAGGTGAAGATTCCGGCCGGGGTACAGTCCGGCTCCAAAGTACATGGGGGAGCGCAGGCCAAAGGCGGCCTCGGCGTCGATCTGTATCTCACGATCACGGTGGCGCCGCATCGGCTCTTCGAGCGCAAGGGTGACGACCTCCTCTTTGCGGTTCCAGTTCCACTCGTGGACGCGATGCTCGGTGGCGAGGTGGAGGTCGAGACGATCGAAGGCAAGCGCGTGGCGCTTAAGGTGCCCGCGGAAACGCAGAACGGCAAGGTGTTCCGGCTTAAAGGCAAAGGGATGCCCCGCAAGAAAAGCGGGGCATCCCACGGAGATCTGTTGGCCACGGTCCGCGTGGTCCTGCCGGAGGCGATCGGCTCGGAGGAACGAGACCTCTTCGAGCGGCTGAGAGAGATAGGCAAGACCGGCGCGTGAGCGCCGGACCGGGGTGTGACGGTGAGGCGTGGTGGTTCGGAAACAGGGAGCACGCATGGCACAGCGAGGAATTGCTCAGAGTGAGTTCGAGGCGCGCATCGCGTTTGATGGCGTCGGCGGGGACGAGCCCTGCTACGTGATTAGCGTTGCCTCGCGCATGGTCGGAGTCCACGCCCAAACGCTCAGGTACTACGAGCGCATCGGGCTTGTCGCGCCCGCGCGTTCCCGCGGCAACATACGCATGTACTCGCCGCACGACGTCGGACGCGCGCGCTGGATCAGATCGCTGATAGACGATCTCGGGATCAACCTCGCCGGCGTTGACGTCATCATTCGCATGAGCTCGCGGATGGCCGAGCTAGAGCGGCAGGTCGAGGAGCTTACGCAGCGATAGAAAGAGCGAGCTAAGGCGGCTAGGGCGATTCCGCCACGGATAGGAAGTCGAGGGAGGGCATGGTTTTCAAGCAGGAAGATTTCACCGAGCAAGCGCAGGAGGCGATCGGCTCGTCCTACGACGTGGTCCGGAGGTATCGCCACGCCCAGTGGGACGTGGAGCACGTGATGCTGGCGCTGCTAGAGAACCCCAAGGGCGTGCCGGCACAACTCCTCGGTGAATTGGGCGTGAACGTCGACACCGTGCGCGCCGAGATCGAGCAGATACTGGAGGCGACGCCGAAGCTCGCCAGCCAGCCGAGCCAGATCCACCCGACGCCTCGCGCCATGAACATGTTGGACCTGGCCAAAGAGGAGGTCGCGCGCCTGCATGACGAGTACATCGGTGCCGAGCACCTGTTCGTCGCCGCCATCTCCGACGAGGACGGCGATTCAGCCAGGACTCTCGCCCGCCACGGCGTCGACAAGGAGAAGGTATACCAGGGCCTGCAGCAGGTCCGCGGTGGCCACCGGGTCACCGACCCCCGCGCGGAGAGCCGCTATCAGGCGCTCGACAAGTACAGCCTAGATCTGACGGACCTGGCCCGTTCGGGCAAGCTCGACCCGGTCATCGGCCGAACCGTGGAGATCCGGCGCGTCATGCAGACATTGACGAGGCGCACCAAGAACAACCCCGTAGTCATCGGTGGCGCCGGTATCGGCAAGACCGCCATTGCCGAGGGCCTGGCACAGCGCATCATCTCCGACGACGTGCCTGAATCGCTGCGCGGCAAGCGTGTCCTTGCGCTCGACATGGCCGGCATCGTCGCCGGCTCCAAGTTCCGTGGTGAGTTTGAGGAGCGCCTGAAGTCGGTGATCGACGAGATGAAGGAGGCTCAGCGCGAGGTCATCCTGTTCATCGACGAGCTCCACACGGTGGTCGGCGCGGGAGCCGCCGAGGGTGGTATCGACGCGGCCAACATCATGAAGCCGGCCCTCGCTCGCGGCGACCTTCAGGTGATCGGCGCGACCACACCCGACGAGTATCGCAAGCACATCGAGAAGGACGCGGCGCTTGAGCGGCGCTTCCAGCCCGTGTGGCTCGACGAGCCCACTGTGGAGGAGACCATCGAGATTCTGCGGGGCCTGCAGCCTCGCTACGAGGCCCACCACAAGGTGACTTTTGAGGACGCAGCGCTCGAAGCCGCGGCGCGGCTCAGCTCACGGTACATCTCTGACCGCCACCTGCCGGACAAGGCGGTCGACCTGATCGACGAGGCCGCCTCGAAGCTGCGGCTGGACGCCGAGAGCCTCCCGACGGAGCTCAACGAGCTGAGTCAGCGGATCAAGTACCTGCAAGACGAAGAGGAGTCGTACGCCCAACGTGGCGACTACGAGGCCGCCGCGCGCACGAAGTCCGAGCGCGTCCAGAAGGAGGAGCGGTTCGACGTCCAACGCAACGATTTCCTGGGCCGTGACCACTCCGGCATGGTGGTGCGGGAGTCCGACATCGCTGACCTGATCGCCAAGTGGACCGGGATCCCCGCGAACCGCCTGCTGGAGGAGGAGGCGCAGCGCCTCCTCCACCTCGAGGATCGCCTCCATCAGCGCGTCATCGGGCAGCAGGATGCTCTTGTCGCGGTTGCCGATGCCATCCGCCGCGCTCGGGCGGGCCTGCGCGACGAGCACCGACCCATCGGCAGCTTCATGTTCCTAGGGCCCACAGGTGTGGGCAAGACGGAGCTTGCACGCGCACTCGCCGAATACCTGTTCGACGATGAGGAGAACATGGTGCGCGTGGACATGTCCGAATACGGAGAGCGACATACCGTCTCGCGGCTGCTCGGCGCGCCTCCGGGCTACGTCGGCTATGACGAGGCGGGACAGCTCACTGAGGCGGTTCGCCGCCGTCCGTATCGCGTGGTGCTCTTCGACGAGATCGAAAAGGCGCATCCGGACGTCTTCAACGTGATGCTCCAAGTGCTCGATGACGGTCGCCTCACCGATGGCCATGGCCGCACGGTGGACTTCCGCAACACCATCATCATCATGACCTCCAACATAGGTACGGCAGAGTTCAGCAAAGCGGGCATCGGGTTCCAGTCGGCCACCCAGACGACGACCGACGAGGAGCGGCACCGTCGCGCGGTGATGGATGCGCTGAAGTCCTCGTTCAAGCCTGAGTTCCTGAACCGAGTGGACGAATTCATCGTCTTCCACCAGCTCACGCAGGAGGAGCTAGCTCGCATCGTCGATCTTATGGTCGACCAAGTGCGCGAGCGCCTCTCCGACCGCGGCATCGGCGTCGAGCTCACGGAGGCCGCCAAGGATTGGCTGGTCGAGGAGGGCTATGACCCGGTCTACGGTGCCCGCCCGTTGCGTCGCGCCATCGAGCGCCACGTGGAGAACGAGATCGCCAAGCGAATCCTGGCGGGCGCATGCAAGGACGGCGATTCGGTGATTGTGGACGCCGTGAAGGACAAGCTCACGTTTGCCCGCAAGGAGGCGCCCCCCGAGAAGGCGGTGCCCGAGAAGGCGGCGGCGGGTGCGTAGCGGGAGGTCGACATGAACACGAAGCCGCTCGGTACGACTGGCGTGCAGATCCCGGAGGTTGGCCTCGGCACCTGGAAATACAAGGGAGATGCCGACATCGTGCATCGCGCGATGGAGCTCGGCGCGTCGCTCATCGACACTGCTGAGATGTACGAAACCGAGGAGCAGGTTGGCCGTGCGATACGGGGCAACAGGGAGGCCTGCTTCATCGCGACCAAGGTGTCGGCTCCGCACTTCCACCACAAGGATGTGCTGCACGCCGCGGACCAGAGCCTGATGCGCCTGGGCGTCGACACCATCGACCTGTACCAGCTCCACTCGCCCAACTCGCGCATCCCCATCGCCGAAACCATGGGAGCCATGGACGCGCTCGTGTCGGCGGGCAAGGTACGCTACGTGGGCGTCAGCAACTTCTCGGTGGCCGAGCTGCGCGGCGCAGAAGCGGCGCTGGGGCCGGGCCGGGTGGTGTCCAACCAGATTAAGTACAGCCTGTTTGACCACGGGTTCGCGGACGAGCTGCTGCCCTACTGCACAGAGCGGGGCATCACCATCATCGCCTACAGCTCGCTGGAACAAGGCGCCTTCGAGCGCGAGACCCGGCGGCGCTCGGGGCTGGCCGAGGCGATTGGCCGCGTGTGCTCGGAGACCGGCAAGACTGCCGCGCAGGTACTCCTACGCTGGGTGCTGCATACCCCTGTGGCGGTCACGATACCGGCGACCAACCACGTCGAGCGCATCAACGAGAACTGCGGCGCCTCGGGCTGGAGTCTTACCGACGAGCAGTATGCGTTGCTGACCGCGGCCGCTGGGGAGAAGCGCTCGGAGATGTGGTGGCGTTGACGGTCGATTCGCTGCCGCTCAGCCGGTGACCGTTGGCAGCTTGGATGCCTCCCACGCCTCTATGCCGCCGACGAGCTCAGTGAAGCGGGTGACCCCCGCACCTTGCAGGATCCCCGCGGCGATCGACGAGCGATACGCAGCCAGGCAATGCAGCGCGAAGGCTCGGTCCGGCAGCTCGCTCACCCGACCGGCAAGCTCTCCCAACGGTATGTTGATACTGCCCTCGATGTGACCGGCGACCCACTCGGCCCGCTGGCGCACGTCGACCACCGCCGGTGGATCGGCGCTGCTGAGCTGCTCCGCCAGCGTGCGTGCGGTGATGCGCTCCGTGCGGTCCAGCAGGTCAGGATGCTCCTCGAGGGCCTGCATGCCACCGTCGAGGAACCCGGCCACATGCTCCAGCCCCACGCGAGCGAGCCGCATCCCCACCTCCGCCTCGCCGCCAGGATTGACGATTAGCACGATGGGCCGCTCGAAATCCAGCACCGACCCAGCCCACAAGGCGAATGCGCCATCTAGGGGGATGTTGGTGCTGCCGCGCATGTGCGTGGCCGCGAAATCCGTCGCGTCGCGTGCATCAAGCACTTGTGCTCCATCGTCGGCCATGGAAAGCATTTCGGCCAGCGACAGCGAGCTAGGCTGCTCGTGAGCTCTGAAGGGATGCTCTTTGCGGTTCAGCTCGGCGTCCAAGCTGAAGTAAGCGGGTGAGGGCGGCAGATCCGCGACGGCAATCTCGATGAACTCTTCGCGGGTCATGGGTTGCAGCGCATAGTTGTACGCCCGCTGCACGCCGAAGGTCGAGAAGGTGTCCGTGCTCATGTTGCGGCCACACAACGAGCCTGCTCCATGGGCAGGATAGACTAGCGTTTCGTCCGGTATACCGAGGAGCTTGTCGTGGAGTGAGTCGTAGAGCCAGCCCGCGAGCTCCTCGGCGGAATACCCCTTAGATGCCATCAGGTCCGGCCGTCCCACGTCGCCGATGAACAGGGTGTCTCCGGTGAGCACTGCGTGGGGCTTCGTCTCGCTCAGCGTCCGGTCGAACACCAGCGCGCAGATGCTCTCCACCGTGTGCCCAGGCGTCTCACGGAACACGATGCCAACGTCGCCGAGGTCGAGCACGTCGCCGTCGTGGACTGGCGTGTGCGCATACTCCGCCTCGCCGCGAGCGCCAAGATGGATCTCGGCGCCGACGCGGTCTCGCAGCTCGAGGTGGCCAGATATGAAATCGGCCTGAAAGTGGGTGAGGATTACGTGGGCGATACGCAGGCCCTGAGCGGCCGCATCGTCGACGTACTCATCGATGTCCCGTCTCGGGTCGACGACGGCCGCCTGACCGCTGACCTCGTCGCCGATAAGGTACGAGGATTGAGCGAGGCATTCAAGGAAGTACTGCTTGAGGAACATGCGTGCTTTTCCTGTCTAGTTATCTCACGATACGCCCATGATATGCTGCGCCCGCCTCCTCCGCCCCCCTATTATGGACGAGTATGACCAACGAATCCTCCGCTTCTACGCTGCCTGATGGGGTGCTGCCCGATCAGGCAGCGGTCGGGGCCATCATCGTCGCGGCGGGTGCGAGCACGCGCATGGGCGACGATGACAAGACGCTCGCGGACCTCGCCGGCACCCCATTGATCGCCAGGACCGTCGGCGTATTCGAGCGCTGCGACGCCGTGGGCACCGCGGTGCTGATGATCGCGCAAAAAAATCTCGGCACCATTGCGGAGATATCACGCGACCACAGGTGGAAGAAAGTCGCGCACGTGCGCCTGGGCGGCGAACGCCGGCAGGATACTGTGCGCATCGGCCTGCGGTCGCTGCCACCCTGCGAGTGGGTCGTCGTTCACGACGGCGCCCGCCCGCTGGTGACGGAGAGCGAGATCCGTGACGGCCTTCGCGCTGCATCCGCCACGGGTGCAGCCATCGCGGCCGTGGTGCCTGTGGACACGGTGAAGCGCGTCACCGATGACGGCCGCATAGCGGAGACGCTGGATCGGCGCACGCTGGCTCTGGCCCAAACGCCGCAAGTGTTCCGCAGGGATCTGCTGGAGCGCGCTCACAATGAGGTGCGCGAGGATGCCACCGACGATGCCGCGATGCTCGAGCGCATCGGGGTCGAGGTCCGCGTGTACCGTGGCGCGGCCACGAACATCAAGATCACCACCCCCGAGGATCTGCTACTCGCCGAAGCGCTGATCGCCGCTGCCGCCGCAGGCAAAGACGCCGACGGAGCGCCAGCGTGACGCGTTTCGGCATCGGGTACGATGCGCATCCGCTGCTCGTCGGAACGTCGCTGGTGTTGGCCGGCGTCGTGGTCCCCTTCGATCGTGGGCTGGAGGGTCACAGCGACGGCGACGTTGCGACCCATGCCATCATCGATGCCCTGCTTGGCGCGGCGGCGCTGGGCGACATCGGCACGCACTTCAAGGCGCACGACCCTGACGTGCCTGAGGGCATCGCCAGCATCACGCTGCTCGAGCGCACGGCATCAATGCTCGAGGCCAGCGGCTGGCAGGTGGGAAACGTCGATGCTACAATCGTCGCCCAGCTCCCGCGGCTCGCGGAGCACATAACGGCCATGCGCAGCGCCATTTCCCAGGCGCTCAGCACCGGCATCGAGAACGTCAGCATAAAGGCCACCACCGAAGACGGATTGGGTTTCTCTGGGGCGGGCGACGGCATCGCTGCCATGGCGGTCGCTGGCATCGTTGAGCGCGGATCAACCGGGGGTCGCTCACGATGAAACTCTCCGACACCCTCACCGGCGACAAAACCGAATTCACTCCCGCCGGCGACGAAGTCAAGATGTACGTGTGCGGAGTCACGCCGTACGCCACCGCCCACGTCGGCCACGCGATGAGCTACATCGTATTCGATGTGCTGCACCGCTACCTCGAGTTCAGCGGCTTCAAGGTGCGCCACGTCCAGAACTTCACCGACATCGACGATAAGCTCATCGACCGCGCACAGGCCCAGGGCACCACAGTCGAGGCCCTGGCGGGCCAGCACAGCGACGAATACATGCGTGACATGGCCGCGCTGAATGTGCGCGAGGCGGACGTCTACCCAAGGGCCACGCAGGAGGTCCCCAAGATCATCGAGGTGATTGCGGGTCTCGTCGACAAGGACTTCGCGTACGCCTCGGGCGGCGATGTGTACTTCCGGGTTACGCGCGACCCCGCGTACGGCAAGCTCAGCCACCGCTCGCTGGGCACCATGCGCGCGGGTGCTCGCGTGGAAGCGGGAGCGGAGAAAGAGCACCCCATGGATTTCGCCCTGTGGAAAGGAGCCAAGCCAGGTGAGCCCGCTTGGGACAGCCCGTGGGGGCCCGGCAGGCCGGGTTGGCACATCGAGTGCTCAGCGATGGCGCTGCGCTATCTGGGCGACACCATCGACATCCACGGAGGTGGTCAGGACTTGGTCTTTCCACACCACGAGAACGAGATTGCACAGAGCGAGGCGTTCACTGGCGCTCAGCCATTCGTGCGCTACTGGGTTCACAACGGTCTGCTGCACTTGGACCAGGAGAAGATGAGCAAGTCTCTGGGTAACCTTGTGACGATACGCGATGCGCTCCGCCGGTACTCGGCCGACGCGATCCGCCTCGGCATGCTGAATGCCCACTACCGGGGCCCCGGCTACTACTCAGACGACGCGCTCGCAGGTGCGGAGCGGGCCGCGAGCCGCGTGCGCCAGGCCGTCGCCGCCTCGGCCAACCCAGGCGTGGCAGGCGAGCTGGATGCTGCACCCCACCGCCAGCGGTTCATCGCTGCCATGGACGATGACCTCAACACGCCCCAGGCCATCGCCGCCTTATTCGATCTGGCTCGCGACATCAATCGTGAGTCGGAGGCGGGCCGCGACGTTTCCGTGGCGCAGCGGACGCTGGTGGAGCTGGGCGGTGGGGTGCTAGGCCTCACGTTCAGCGAGCTTCAGACAGAGGTCTCCGCCGACATGGCCGACCGCATCACCGATTTGGTGGCGCGCCGTACCGAGCTACGTTCTGCCAAGAGCTTCGCGGAAGCCGATGCCGTGCGCGACGAGCTCACCGCCATGGGAGTCGAGCTGACCGACTCGGCCGACGGCACCACATGGCGGATCGTTTCGGGGTAGCCCGTGCCTCCAACCCTTGGTTCCGCCCCACCCTCGAAAAGCTTCCTAGATACGCTCCGCTCCATGCTCGGCGTCGACGCTGTATCGACCGACGAGGAGACGCTCGAGCGGCTTTCGTTCGACGCTATCGACCCCCGCCGCCTCATGACTGAGGCTGCCGCCGTCGAGTCGCGGGTAGCGGTGGCCGTGTGTCCGGAGACCACAGCGCAGGTGGCCGACGTGATTCGGCTCGCAGCAGGCTCGGGCGTGCCGGTCATACCCTACGGAGGAGGCACCGGCGTGATGGGCGCGGTGATACCCCTGGTGGGGGGAATCGCGTTGGATCTCCGCCGCATGGACCGATTGCTAGAGGTGCGTCGCGAAGAACGCCTCGCTGTCGTCCAGCCCGGCGTCTACCTGGCGGACTTGGACGCAGCCGCGAGGGGCCATGGGCTGATCCTGGGCCACGATCCGTGGAGCGTGCCCATCGCAACAGTAGGCGGCGCGATCTCCACCGATTCGGTGGGCTATCGCGCGAGCAAGTACGGCTCCATGGGTCAGCAGGTAGCGGGACTCGAGGTCGTCTTGGGCGATGGCCGGATCGTCCGCACCCGGCCTCTGACGCGCCAGAGCAGCGGCCCCATGCTGAACGGTTTGTTCGCCGGTGCTGAGGGGACAATGGGCGTCATCACTGAAGCGACCATCCGTCTCTTCGCCGAGCCAGAGGAGCGAGCCTTCGCCACGGTCGGGTTCGCGTCGTTCGAGGCCGGCTATCCGGTGGTGACGCGGCTTTTCGCCCTCGGCCTGGTCCCGGCGCTCGTTGACCTGACGGAGGAGGAGCCCGGCGAGGACGCCGAAGGCTTCCCTTGCCTGCTGTACCTGGGATTCGAAGGCTATCGCGAAGAGGTGATTGCACAGCGGGCGCGCGCGCTGATGGAGGCAACATCAAGCGGTGGCGTGGACATCGGGCCTGGTGCGACCCAGCGGTACTGGCGTACGCGCCACGCCGTCGCCGAGCGTTGGCGCGACCGCACCAGGCCGCTACGCCCGACGGAGCGCTGGCGTGAGCGCCGATGGCGCTCCGCCGACTACCTGCATGTGTCGCTGCCCGTGGGCAAGGTACTCGAATACAAACGGTTCGCCGAACAAGTTACCGCTCGTCGTGCCTTGGCGATCCGCGAGGCGGCAGTATGGACGGACCCTCGGCTCTTCTCGCTGTTCGTCGCCGACCCCGACGACGCTCATGCCGAGCTCGCCCGGCCTCCGCTGTGGGCGGCGGTGGATGAGATGCTCGATGCGGCCATCGCCATGGGCGGTGGCGTGGAGTACTGCCACGGCCTGGGAACGAAGCTGGGCTCGTGGGCGACCCGCGAGTGGGGCGACGCGCTCATCCTGGCTCGTGAGCTCAAGCACGCTGTCGACCCTCAGGGCATCCTGAACCCCAGCAAGCTGGGGCTGTAGACCCCGGAGCGAGCGCGCCATGGACTCACGACGCCGCAGACGCACCGCCCGCGCCAGGGAGCCTGAAGGGCCGCCCCGGTCCCAACGCGTGCTGGTTGTGGGGGCCTCAGGCACCATCGGCACCCAGATTGCATCCGAGTTCATGGCGCGGGGCTGGTGGGTTCGCGCACTGACGAGAGACCCCCGCGGCATGACCGCCGACGTGGACGAGATCTTCGTCGCCGACCTGCGCAACCCGGTGTCCATGCTCGGCGCATGCGACGACGTCGACTTCGTGTTCTCGTGCGCGGGGGCCAGCCCCAAGCCCGTAGGGATATTTGCCAGCAAGCATTCGTTTCTCCAGATCGACGACTACGGCAACCGGAACCTGCTGGCGGTGGCGGAGCGTGCGGGCGTGCGGCGATTCGGTTACCTGGGAGTCTCGGGTGGCAAGGTGCTGGGATCGATGGAATACATCCGTGCCCATGAGTCCTTCTCCGCGGCGTTGCGGCGCGCTGAGGTCGACCCCCTAGTCGTGCGCTCGAACAGCGTGTTCGCCTCGCTCATGCCCGTCCTTCGCCGCGCGGCCAGGGGCGAGGTGCGGCTCCTCCAGGATGGCGATGCCCAGGTGAATCCTATCCATGAGCAGGAGTTGGCGGCGGCGTGCGTGGACGCGTTGGTTGGCCACGAGAAGGAGGTAGAGATTGGTGGTCCGGAGATACTTACCCGCAGGCGCATCGCCGAGCTCGCCTTCGAGGCGTTGGGCACCGATCCCAAGATACGCAACCAGCGCAAGGTGCTGACAGGGCTTGGCTTGCGGGTGACCCAGCTGTGCGGACGCCATAACTACGACGTAGCCCAGTTCGACACATTCGCTCAGATGACGGACCTGATAGCACCGGCGCATGGCTTGCGCACGGTCGCGGATTACTTCGCCGAGCTCGCCCAAACCGAGGAGGCCTGAGCTTCGCCCTGAGCACGGGTCGTGGTGTTACGAGATGGTGAGGTTCAGGACCGCAAGGATCACGAACATCACGGCGAGACCGATGGTGGTCTGGAACAGCGTCTTCTCTACGCCGCGCCGCGTCCTGAACTGGGCCGCTCCGCCGCCGAACAGACCGCCGCCCGCGCCCTTCACCTGCATGAGGATGCTCGCGACCAAGAGGACGACCATGAGGATCACGGCCAGGCTGATATAGGTGTCCAACTGGTACCCCTCTACTTCATAGCTTCGAGCTGTTCGACGATGAGTCCGCCCACAACGCCTGGGTTCGCCTTGCCCCTGGTGACCTTCATCACTTGGCCCACCAGGAACTTGGCGGCTGATTCCTTGCCCTTCATGTAGTCGTCGACCGCCTGCGGATTGTCCGCGATGGCCTGCGCGACCGCAGCTCCGATCTCGCCGCTGTCGGTGATCTGCACCAGGCCAAGCTCCTCGACCACGGCCTCGGCCGATTTGCCGGTTGTGAACATGGCCTGGATCGCCTGCTTGCCCTGCGGCGTGCCGATGGTGCCCTTGTCGATGAGCGCGATGAGCCCGGCCAGCGCCGAAGCGCTCACGGGCGAGTCCTCGATGCCACTACCAGCCGCGTTGAGCAGGGACGTAAGGTCGGTCAGCATCCAGTTCGCCGCCGACTTTGCCGATGCGTGCGTATCGGCGCCCCGTTTGCCTAGAGCGCTCACCACGCTCTCGAAGTAGTCAGCGAGCCGGGGCGATGCCGTCAGCTGAGCGGCGTTGTAGACCGAGAGGGCGTAGTCGTTGGCGAAGCGCGCCCGGCGCTCCTCCGGCATTTCCGGCAGCAGCTCTGCGATCTGCGCAACCCACGACCGCTTGACGTTGAGCGGCGGCAGGTCGGGCTCCGGGAAATAGCGGTAGTCATTGGCCTCTTCCTTGGACCGCAGGGAGGTGGTGACGCCCCGCTCCTCGACCCAGCCTCGCGTCTCCATGACGATGCGATCGCCGGCGTCGAGCACCTTGGACTGACGTTCGATCTCGAATTCGATGGCCCGGAACACGGCGCGGAAGCTGTTCATGTTCTTCACCTCCACCTTCGTGCCGAAAGCGGAGGCACCCTTGGGCCGCACACTCACGTTGGCATCGCAACGGAACGAGCCCTCTTCCATGCTGCCCGTGGAAACGCCCAGGTATTGGAGGATCGAGCGATAGCTCATCAGATACTGCCGAGCCTCCTCGGCCGAGCGCATGTCGGGGCGGCTGACCATCTCCATGAGCGGCACGCCCGAGCGGTTGACGTCGACTAGGCTGTAGGCCTCGCCCGTGGCCGCATCGGTCCGGTGGAACAGCTTCGCTACGTCTTCCTCCATGTGCACGCGCTCGATGCCGACGCGCCGCGACGTGCCGTCGACCTGCACGTCCAGATAGCCATCGAGGCAGATGGGCAGGTCGTATTGGGAAATCTGGTAGCCCTTCATCAGGTCCGGATACGGGTAGTTCTTGCGGTCGAACTTGGTGTGCTCCGCGATATCACAATGCAGGGCCAGGCCGGTCATGATGATTGACTGGATCGCCTCACGGTTGATCACCGGCAGCGTACCGGGCAAGCCGAGGCATACCGGACAGACGTGGCTGTTCGGAGGGGCGTCCTGGTAGTCGGCGGGACAGGTGCAGTACATCTTGCTGCGGGTCTGCAGCTGGGCATGCACCTCAAGGCCGATGACGGGCTCATACTCGGTCATAGAGTGGGAATTATAGGGCGTGACTCTCCGGGGGTAAACGAGCCGGGGCGTCGCAGCACTGGGTCCATTACGCAAAACAGTCTCGGTGCCGATAGGCCCCGAGACTGCTGAACCTCTCCAGTCCCGGGCAGTAAACCATCCCTCCACGCTCCTGTCAAACCCCACCTGTCCGTCCGACGCAGGGTCCGTCGCTGCTAGAATCGCTCAAGCGAGGTGGTCCGTGTCCGAAAGGTACCCCGGAAAGGTGAATGCTCCAGAATTCCCGGCTGGAGCCGATTGGGTCAACGCGTCAGGGCCGCTCAGCCTCGCCGATTTCAAGGGCAAGCTGCTGCTGCTCGACTTTTGGGCGTACTGCTGCATCAACTGCATGCACGTGATTCCCACGTTGCGGCAGCTGGAGCGCCGGTACCCGGACGACCTCGCGGTGGTGGGCGTGCACTCTGCCAAGTACGACCAGGAGCGGGCCACCGAGAACATCCGGCATGCCGTCATGCGCTATGGCATCCGCCACCCCGTCGTGAACGACGCGACCATGGCCATCTGGCGCTCGTACGCCGTGCGGGCGTGGCCCACCCTCATGTTCGTCGATCCCACTGGCAAAGTGATCGGCCGCATCGAGGGCGAGATGACCTACGATCAGGGCACTGAGCTGATCGACAAGATGATTGGCGAGTTCAAGGCCGCCGGCACCCTCCGCCCATCGCCACCAAAGCTGGTCCTGGAGCAACCGCCAGCCAGCCTCCTGAGCTACCCTGGCAAGGTACTCGCTGACCCTGAGAACGAGCGCCTGTTCATTGCCGACTCCGGCCACCACCGCATCATCGTTGCCGACCTAGACGGCATCGTGCAGACAGTGATTGGGAGTGGTGAAGAGGGGCTCTCCGACGGTGTGCTGGAGGGGGCGCAGTTCAGCCACCCTCAGGGCATGGCCCGCTTCGGGGAAACCCTCTACGTCGCTGACACCGCGAATCACGCAATCCGTGTTGTGGATCTGGAAGCCGCAATTGTCGAGACGATCGCCGGGACAGGCCAGCAGGGCATCGGGTACGTGGAGGGCGGTGCGGCGCTGGAGGTGGACCTGCGCTCTCCGTGGGACCTGAGCCTCGTGCGGCGAGACCTGCACATCGCCATGGCCGGCAGCCACCAGATATGGACACTCAACCTCGACACGAACGTGGTGCAGGCAACCGTGGGGACGGGAGCCGAGAGCATGGTGGATGGCCCACCCGAGGAGGCGGCACTCGCGCAACCGAGCGGCATCGCCGCCGACGAGGAGGGCGTGCTCTACTTCGCCGACAGCGAGACGAGCTCGGTCCGCTTCGCGGATACAACCACGATGCACGAGGTGAGGACGCTGGTGGGCTCGGGGCTCTTCGACTTCGGCGATGCCGACGGCGACGGACCGACTGCACGCCTCCAACACCCGCTGGGCGTCGACGTAGATGGTGAAACCATCTACGTCGCGGACACCTATAACCACAAGATAATGTCCATTGGGATTGAAACCGGGCGGGTCGTGACGGTCGCGGGTTCGGGGGAAGCGGGCCTGGTGGACGGGACGACGCACGAGGCTTGTTTCTTCGAGCCGGGGGGCCTCAGCGTGTCGGAGCGCGTGCTCTATGTCGCGGACACGAACAATCACGTAATCCGCACCGTGGATCTCGACACGGGAGACGTCGCGTCGCTGGAGGTCGACTTCTAGCTGGCCTTCTGCATCCCCTCGACGGTTTCAGTATCTGCTTGGGCGGTGAGCGCCGCCTCGGGCTCGCGCTCCTGCACATGCCGAACCTGGGCGGCGCGGAGCCTGCGGAACCACACCGCGGCGGCCAGTAGCACGAGGACGATCGCGGCTTGCAGAAGGAACGTTAGGACGGTGCCGAGCGTGCTTGCCAGAAATGCGTACACCGCGATTAGCAGCGCGAAAAGCCCAACGAAGATAACGCCTGGTCGCATTTTCCACCTATCCGATTCGGCGCAGCAAGTCCAGCGACGTGGTCCCTACCGCGAAAAGACGGTTGTTGCGTTGCACTAAATCATACAGAGGGGTTGGCTTTCTGGGAACAGACTGGAAAGCCAGCTTTCATACAAATATACAGATCTAGATGCGACCGGTGGGCACAGGTTCCAGCGCGCGTTGGACCAAAGGCTGGCCACGGGTTGACTCGATTTGGGAGGGACTCCTATAATTAGCCGCTGGACCGCCCCCGAGGCCGTCCTTTTTTGGTTACGCGACATGCCGTGTTTGCCCGGGTGGCGCAACGGCAGCGCAGCCGATTTGTAATCGGCAGGTTGTGGGTTCAATTCCCGCCTCGGGCTCCACGCCAAGGCGGCCGTGAGGTGCTCGAAGGGTGCCTCTCGTATGCTAAACTGGCCTGCGCTTACTGGGAGGGATGGGAGAGCGGCTAAATCCATCAGACTGTAAATCTGACGCCCGATGGGCTACGCAGGTTCGAATCCTGCTCCCTCCACCACTGGAAACGGAAGCATCCTCGGCCAAGCGGCGCTAAGCCCACATAGCTCAGTAGGTAGAGCACGTTCTTGGTAAGAACGAGGTCATCGGTTCAAATCCGATTGTGGGCTCCACTCGGACCACATCGAACGTGAGACATAACCTTTAGCCGGGCCCACGTAGCTGAAGCAAAGTACACACTGGAATCACCGCACAGGTGAACTGACCACTCGGAGGACGTAGTTCAATGGCCAAGCAGAAGTTCGAGCGATCCAAGCCGCACCTCAACGTGGGTACCATCGGTCACGTGGACCACGGGAAGACCACCCTGACCGCGGCGATCACCAAGGTGCTCTCCAAGGCGGGGGCTGGAGGCTCTTTCCGGGCCTTCGACAGCATCGACAGCGCACCAGAGGAGAAGGCCCGTGGCGTGACGATCAACATCGCCCACGTCGAATACGAGACTGCGAATCGGCACTACGCCCACGTGGACTGCCCGGGTCACGCCGACTACATCAAGAACATGATCACGGGAGCCGCCCAAATGGACGGAGCCATCCTCGTGGTGAGCGCGCCCGACGGCCCCATGCCGCAGACGCGTGAGCACATCCTGCTCGCCCGCCAGGTGGAAGTTCCCAAGATGATTGTTGCCCTCAACAAGGTCGACATGATGGACGACGAGGAACTGCTTGAGCTGGTCGAGATGGAGATTCGCGAGCTTCTCACCAAATACGACTTCCCCGGCGACGACACCCCGATTATCCGGGTGAGTGCGCTGAAGGCGCTTGAGTCCGAGGGTGACGCCGACGCGCCCGAGAACAAAGCTATCCTCGACCTCATGACCGCTCTCGACGATTTCATTCCGGTGCCCGACCGCCCGCGCGATCTGCCTTTCCTGATGCCGGTGGAGGACGTCTTCTCCATCAAGGGCCGTGGCACCGTTGTGACCGGCCGCGTGGAGCGGGGCGTCGTCAAGCCCGGCGACGACATCGAGATCGTCGGTATCAAGGAAACTCGGAAGACGGTGGTCACTGGCGTGGAGATGTTCCACAAGCTGCTCGATGAAGCCGAGCCGGGCGATGCGGTCGGTACACTGCTACGCGGCGTCGAGCGCGACGATGTGGAGCGTGGTCAGGTGCTGGCCAAGCCAACGTCGATCAAGCCGCTGCTGGAAGCGGACGCCGAGGTGTACGTGCTCAGCAAGGATGAGGGAGGCCGTCATACACCGTTCTTCACGGGCTACAAGCCGCAATTCTTCATCCGAACCAGCGACGTCACTGGTGAGATTGCGCTGCCCGAGGGCGTTGAGATGGTCATGCCGGGCGACAACATCAAGATGCACATAAAGCTCATCAACCCCATGGCCATGGAAGTAGGCCTCCACTTCGCCATACGCGAGGGTGGCCGGACCGTGGGAGCCGGGGTCATCACCGGCGTTGAGTAGGGAGACATCGTGGCAAAGAAACGCGGCGATGTCCGCGTCCTGATCAACCTTGCTTGCGCCGAATGCCGTGAGCGGACCTACCACTCGGAGAAGAATCGGCGCAACGACCCGAACCGGATGGAGCTCAACAAGTTCTGCCCGCGTTGCCGGCATCACACCCTCCACCGTGAGGTCCGCTAATCATGGCGGCCGCTCGAGGAGGCAATCAGCTTCGCTCGATGATGGAAGACGGCCAGACGCGACGGCGGGGCCGGCTGCAGTTCTTCGGTGAGATTTACAGCGAGCTCACCAGAGTCACCTGGCCCGACCGCCAGGACGCGGCCAGGCTGGCGGGGCTCGTCATCATCGTCGCCGCGGTGATGGGCGTATTCCTGGGTCTTTGGGACTTCGCGTTCCAGCAGATCGTCGAAGGACTGTTCCTCTAGGGTGGCGTCGTCCCGTGGCTCACTGAGCCCTGGGCGAGGGTCCCTTCCACTGTAGATCAATGAGGTATCGATGACCGAGCAGATCACCACAGACGAGCGAGGCTCCTGGTTCATCGTCCACACCTATTCCGGCCAGGAAGAGCGTGTCAAGAAGAACCTTGAGATGCGGATCGAGTCCATGGACGTCAAGGACAAGATCTACCAGGTCGTGGTTCCCACCGAAGAGGAGATCGAGATTAAGGAAGGCAAGCGCAAGTCTGTCCAGCGCAAGATCTTCCCCGGCTACATCATGGTCCAGATGACCATGGACGATCAGAGCTGGTACGTGGTACGCAACACACCCGGGGTCACCGGGTTCGTGTCCGCCGAGGATGAGCGCGAGCGGCGGCCGAAGCCCGTGCCGCTGGAGCCTCGCGAGGTCGAGCAAATCATGAACCGGATGGTTGCCCCGACGCCCCGGGTGCGCGTGGGGCTGGCCGCCGGGCAGATCGTACGCATCAGCAGCGGGCCGTTCGCCGAGTTCATGGGCGCGGTGGATTCCGTCGATCAGGACAAGGGCAAGGTTCGCGTGCTGGTCTCGTTCTTCGGGCGCGAGACGCCCGTCGAGTTGGATTTCCTGCAGGTCGAGAAGGCCTAGCACGGTAGGAGAGTTCGTTGGCGAAGAGAGTCCGAGCGATACTCAGATTACAGCTTCCCGCAGGGTCGGCCACTCCCGCCCCGCCAGTGGGTCCCGCCCTCGGTCAGCATGGCGTCAACATCATGCAGTTCGTGAAAGAGTACAACGCGCGGACTGCGAATCAAGCGGGAACGATCATCCCTGCCGAGATCACGGTTTTCGAAGACACCTCCTTCACCTTCGTGACCAAGACACCTCCGGCCCCCGAGCTGATTCGTAAGGCGATCGGCGTCGAGAAGGGCAGTGGCCGTGCCTACCACGAGAAGGTCGGGACCATCGGGCGGGCGGCGCTGCGCGAGATTGCAGAGACGAAGCAGAAGGACCTGAACGCCGCCTCAGTGGAAGCGGCCATGAAAATCATCGAGGGCACGGCGCGCAGTATGGGCGTCGACGTCGAGGGCTAAAGGAAATGGCCAAGCACAGCAAACGATTCCAGGCCGTCGCCGAGATGGTGGACAGCGATCGCAAATACGAGCCAGCCGAGGCCGTCGAACTGGTCAAGCAAGCCTCCAGCACCAAGTTTGACGAGACCGTAGAGCTGCACATCCGCACCAGCGCCGATCCGCGCCATGCCGACCAGCAGCTGCGCGGCGTCGCGATGCTGCCCCACGGGCTCGGCAAGACCATCCGCGTGGCGGTATTCGCCCAGGGCGATGGCGCGCGAGCCGCCAGTCAAGCCGGCGCCGAGGTGGTTGGCGCCGACGACCTGGTGGAGCGCATCGAGGGCGGCTTCCTCGATTTCGACGTCGCAATCGCCACGCCTGACCTGATGGGGAAGATCGGCAAGCTCGGCCGTATCCTCGGCCGCCGCGGCCTGATGCCAAACCCCCGCACAGGAACCGTCGTGCAGGAGGGCGACATCGCCTCCGCCGTCGATGAGGCCAAGAAGGGCCGGGTCGAGCTCCGCATGGACCGCACGGCCATTATCCACACACCAGTCGGCAAGGCGAGCTTCGAAAGCGACCGCCTCGTCGAGAACCTGGCGGCCATCGTCGACACTGTCAACCGGCTGCGTCCACCCGCGATTAAGGGCCAGTTCGTTAGAACGCTGCACCTCACCAGCACCATGGGTCCCGGCGTGCCCTTGGACCTCAACGCTACGTTGACCATGAAGGTTGAATAAGCGAAACTTCGCTTAAGTAAAAACCGAACCCACCGAAGACAGCGGGTTCCTCGAGGACATCGTCCGAGAGGATTAAGCGAAAGGCCCGCCAAGGTGCGCTGAGTTCTCATGTGAGGCATCGAGTGCAACCCGCGTCTTCGGATGCGGGTTTTTCGTTGGGCGCACTGTGCGCCAAGGAGATACGGATATGCCCACGGATGCGAAGCGCGATGCGGTGGCCGACCTGGCCGGGCGCATCTCTCGCTCGTCGATCGCCATCGCGACCGACTTCTCGGGGCTCGGCGTCAATAACCTCACCGAGTTGCGCAAGCGGCTGCGCGAGCAGGGAGTCGAGTATCGCGTCGTAAAGAACCGAATCGCACTCCTGGCCGCAACCGAGGCTGGCCTGGACCAATTCGCCGAGTTGCTCGAAGGCTCCACCGGGATTGCGTTCGGGTACGACGAGCCCGTGACCGCGGCGAAGACACTGGACGAGTTCGCGAAACAGACGCGCCTGCCGCTGATCATCCGCAAGGGCATCATGGATGGGGCCGTACTGAGCAGCACCCAGGTAGCCGCGCTGGCGGCGCTGCCGCCGAGGGATCAGTTGATCGCCAAGCTGTTGGGCCAGATGAACGCTCCGATCACGGGGCTGGTCTACGTGCTCAGCGGCCCGGTTCGCGGTCTTGCGATGGTGCTGCAGCGCCGCGGAGAGCAGCTCGCGGCGGAGGGCGGATAGGCGCCTGGCACATCGAGCCAAGATAGTAGTAACAAACGATCTACCACGAGACAGGAGGCCGAGATGGCAACGAAAGAGGAATTGCTGGAGTCGATCAAAGGACTGTCCGTGCTGGAGCTGGCCGAGCTGGTGAAGGCACTCGAAGAGGAGTTCGGCGTGAGCGCCGCGGCTCCGGTGGCCGTCGCGGCCGCACCTGTAGCTGATGGTGGAGGCGCGGCGGAAGAGGAGCAGACTGAGTTCACCGTGTCCATCCAGGAGATCGGCCCGAACAAGATCAACGTGATCAAGGCGGTCCGAGAGCTCACCAGCCTTGGCCTGCGAGAGGCCAAAGACCTGGTCGAGTCTGCACCGGTGGCGGTCCAAGAGGGCATCGCCAAGGAGGCCGCCGAAGAGACCAAGAAGAAGCTGGAAGAGGCCGGCGCTACCGCAGGCATCGCCTAACCAGCCCTTGCCCGAGAAGCGTACACAGGGACCCGCCGACTGGCGGGTCCCTGTTCTGTTGCGCTGAGATAGGGCGAAGCCGAACTAGGGCTCGGTTCTTCCCCAGCGGTCGTAGTGCGCGAACTCGGAAACGGCGTTGCGCTTGCTGCCCCCGAAATGCTCGCCCTCCGCCGGATAGCCCATCGGGATCAGCGCCGCTGTCTGCACGCTGTCCGGTATGCCCAGCAGCGCCTTCATCTCGTCCTCGTGGTGCATGTGGAATGTCGTGATCACCGTCCCGAGACCCAGATCCTCGGCCGCCAGCATCAGGTTCTGGACCGCGGGATAGATCGAGGCCCCCGCCGAGAGCGAGGCGGGGCCCGAACCTTGGCTGCGGTTGATGCAGGCCAGGATCAGTACGGGTGTAGCCGCGAGGTTGTGGGCGAGCGTCTCCGCAGAGACGTACGTCGCGTTGCGGGGGCGGGTGGGGTCCGAAGCGTATGTCACGTTCCAGCCATCCAGGTACCATTCGCCGATCCTGCGCTTGAGCACATCGTCGCGGATCACAACGAACGACCACTGCTGCCGATTACCGCCGCTGGGAGCTCTAGCAGCTGCGGCTAGGACCTGCTCGATCGCCTCTTGTGGCACTAGGTCGGTGCTAAATCGGCGGATGGCCCGTTGGCCGTGGATCGCATCGTGCAGCGAGATGCCAGGCATGGATGGCGCTCCCTCGAGGTGATGGCGCCCATTCTACCGGAGCCTCCGCGGGCGCGGCGGACACGAAACGCCCCCGGATGAGTCATCTGGGGGCGTAATCTTCTCGATTCTTTGCTGGCTGAACGCTCGCCGATGACGCTAGCTCTCGATGTCCACCTTGTGCCCGTAGGACGCCACGGAGTCCTTGATACGCTCCACGGCGGGGCTCGGGTAGCGATGCACCCACGCGGCATTGCCGGACTCGGCGCCATCGACCTTGATGTCGAAGTAGTCGGTCACGCTCTTCCAGTGGCACATGGCGTGCTGCTCATTCTCAGCGAGATGCTCGCTGTTGATCGCGTCGGGCGGAAAGTAGTGGTTCCCTTCGACGATGACGGTCTGGTGCCGCTCTCCGCGGGCACGGCGCCGTTCAGCGCCGCCTTTGCACTCGGCATTCAGGCCTCCTCGGTGATACCCCGCGCGAGGGCAGGGACAATGCAACGGAGCTATTCGATGCAGAGGGCCGCTGAAACGGTACACATCACCATCGTTCCGTACCGGGACCGCCCTTGAACGGCCCTACCATCGCGCTCGTGACCCAACCGCCGTAGTAATCGCTCGCTTGGGGCGCGACGCGCTCGCTTCCAACATAGCAAGCATCCACGCGGCCTGCATAGAACGCCAAGTACCCAGCGAGCGAGCCGTATGGCTCGTCGGGCGCCGCGTAGCTCCAAGCGGCGCTCTCGGCGACTCGCCCGCGGACGCTCAGCGTCCAATAGCTGGCCACGCCCTTCCACTCACACAAGCTGGTGTTGTGCATTGGCGCGAGGAACCAGGTCCGCACGTCGGCTGGTGGGAAGTAGTACACCGGAGGGCTCGACGTCTCCAGCACCCGCAGCCCACGGCTCGTCTCCGCGAGCACCATGCCGGCGAACTCCACCCTCAGCAATGCGCCCACGGGCTGCACCGCCGGAGGCCGTGGATAATCCCAAACGGACTCTTCCCCAGCCGCCGGTACGAGGATCCCCGCAGGCCGCTCTCGCTCAAGCTCCCGCCAATGCCGCTTCTCGCGCTCCACCGCATCGTCCGTCATGGAAATCCCTCGGACAACGGGCGCTGGTGCCGTCGCCCCCGCTCACTATGATAGCGGCCATGAGCATCACTCGATCTGAGGTGAGCGTCCGCGCCAGCCGATTTCGCTTCCACAGGCACCTAGCTCGACCAGGTACGGCGACGCCTGCCTCCAAGGGCGAACACCGCATGGCGCATGTTCTATACTGACGAACGCCGATCCTGTTCAAAGCCGCATCAACACGATAGAGGCGAGAGATGACCCAGACGAAGCTGCAGATCAAGACCACCGGCATCGACCACGTTGTGCTCTGGACGGCGAACCTGGCGCGTGCGAAGAAATTCTACATGGACGTGCTCGGCATGACGTTGCACCAGGAGACGAAGGACCAGATCTTCCTCAAATGCGGCGACTACAACATGGTCGCTCTTTTCGACGGAAGCCAGCGGGGCATCGACGTCACGTCTAATCACGAGCTGCAGCACATGGCGCTCAACATGGAGCTTGCCTCCTACGAGGAGACCGCCGCACGCCTCGAGGAAGAGGGCTGCGAGATCACCCATCGCGGCGCTGACCCCCACTGCATCTACTTCCGCGATCCTGACGGCCACCGCCTTCAGCTGCTCTACAGCGGCCACGAGTAGTTTGTGCTCTCGGTCCAGGAGAACGAACTGCTGACGCAGACCGGCCCCGGCACGGTCATGGGCAACTTCATGCGCCAGTATTGGATTCCGGCTCTCCTCTCATCCGAGCTGCCGGAGCCCGACGGACGCCCCCTGCGGCTGCGGCTGTTCTCCGAGGAACTCGTCGCGTTCCGTGACACTGCGGGTCGGGTTGGCGTGGTTGCGCTGACCTGCCCCCACCGCGGTGCTCCGCTCTCCTTCGCGCGCAACGAGGAAGGGGGCCTGCGGTGCGTCTACCACGGGTGGAAATATGACGTTGCCGGTGCGTGCGTCGACATGCCGTCCGAGCCCGAGGAGAGCAGCTACAGGGACAAGGTGCGGCTGCTCTCCTACCCCTGCCGGGAGCGTGCTGGCATCCTCTGGACCTACATGGGCCCGCGCACAGAGCCGCCGCCCTTGCCGAATCTCGAATGGAACACGCTCCCCGATAGCCACGTCATGCTCACCAAGCGCATGCAGTTCTGCAACTGGGCGCAGGCCATCGAGGGAGAGATTGACCAGAGCCACCTCTCCTACCTGCACTCCCGCATCGATCAGGGCACCGTGATGAACCGGCAGGTGGACCGTTGGCGCGCCGCGGACAAGCACCCGCGTTTCTTCGTGCACGACGCCGACTGGGGCGTGATGATCGGAGCACGCCGCGTTGCGGAGCCCGACACGCACTACTGGCGCTTCACGCAGTACCTGCTTCCCTCCACGACCATGGTCGGGCCATACGGTCCCGATCCCTTCCGTCAGAGCCGGGCCTTCGTGCCCATGGACGACAAGACCGCCATGGTAGTTGCGGTCATCTACCACCCCACGCGCCCACTTTCTGACGCAGAGATTGAGGAGCACCGCAAAGGGTCGGGCGCCGGCTTCGTCGGCGAGGGCAATTTCTTGCCGACGATCCCAGAGCCGGGCGGCGCCTGGCGGCCCAAGTCGAACAGCGCGAACGAATATGGCTACGACTTCGAGCTGCAGCGCACCCGTTACTACTCCGGCATCGGTGAGTTCTGGGCACAGGACGCGGCGATGATTGAGGGGATGGGGCCGATATACGACCGCAGCCGCGAGCACCTGGGCACCAGTGACTCTGCCGTGATCCGCGTGCGCCGACGCCTGTTGGACCTGGCGAGGCACCTCGATGACGACGCGAGTTTCGTGCCGCCTGGCGTCTTGGACCCCGACGTGTTCCAGGTTCGCGGTGCCGCCGCCGAGATTCCGCGCGAAGCCGACTGGCTGGAGTCCGCGAAACGTATCACTGCAGTCGTACCCGGATTGAACCCCGACGCACCCTAGCGGCCGCTAGCCTCCTGAAGCCGCCCATTCGGCTGCGACTGCTTCAGCCACGTGCCCGGCAACCGTGGTATCCAGCGCCGAAGGCAGGATCTCGCCTGCGTGTGGCGCATCGACCAGCGTTGCCAGCGCCATCGCTGCGGCGACCGACATCTTCGAGGTGATCCGCGGGGCCCGCGCGCCGAGTGCACCCTTGAAGATGCCCGGAAAAGCGAGCACGTTGTTGACTTGGTTCGGGAAGTCGCTGCGGCCGGTGCCGACGACCGCGGCTCCCCCGGCCTTGGCCTCGTCCGGCGTGATCTCGGGCACAGGATTGGCCATGGCAAGCACGATAGCGTCTGGACCCATGGAGCGCACGTCGTTGCGATCGATCAGGTCGGGAGCCGACACGCCGATGAACACGTCGGCGCCCACCAGCGCATCGTGGATGGAGCCGGAGATGCCCTCACGATTGGTCTTCTTCGCGATCGCCTGCTTGGCGGGATGCAGATCCGCCCTTCCGTCGTAGAGGGCACCCTTGGTGTCCACCATGACAATGTTGTCCGCCCCCGCCTCTATGAGCATCTCGCAGCAGGCGATACCCGCGGCCCCCGCTCCGGAGATCACGATCTTCGATCCGCCGATCGGCTTGCCCACCACCTTCAGCGCATTGACCATGGCCGCGAGCACCACCACCGCGGTCCCATGCTGGTCGTCGTGGAAAACAGGGATGCCGATGTCCTGCAAACGGCGCTCCACCTCGAAGCAGCGAGGGGCCGAGATATCCTCGAGATTGATTCCTCCGAACGATGGAGCAAGGTTGCGGACGATCATCACGATCTCGTCCGTGTCCTGCGTGTCTAGCACGATCGGGATGGCATCAATCCCACCGAGCTCCTTGAACAGCACGCACTTACCCTCCATGACGGGCATCGCACCCAGTGGCCCCAGGTTGCCCAGGCCCAGCACGGCCGACCCATCGCTGACCACCGCCACCGTGCGTCCTCGCCCGGTGAGTTCATACGCGAGATCCGGATTCTCCGCGACGGCCGAGCTCACGTACCCGACGCCTGGCGTGTAGGCCAGCGAGAGATCGTCCTTCGAGTTGAGCGGCACACGGGACTGGATCGATAATTTGCCTTGCACCTGGCGGTGCAACTCGATTGACCGGGCGCCGTAGCTCCCGGGCTCAGGTGTCGTCAAGGGTTCTCCCTTTCTCGGGAACGCCGATGCGTGGGTCAGCTCGATATGCCTGAGATGCTAGGGGTAGGTTGTCGGGAGGTCAATCGGTATCGCGAGCACTCCGAGGCGCGTGGTAGGCTTTGCTGACGCCCCGATGCCGCAGCGAAGACGGCACGGAGGCGGCGAGCGAGGTGCCACGATGGCCGATGTCGGTTCCGCGAAACAAGCCGCGCGCGTCAGGCTCGATAGCGCGCGCGAGGCGTTGGTCGGCCTGAGCCACCGCATCCACGCCAACCCCGAGCTTGGCTATGAGGAGGAGCAGGCATCCACCTGGGCCGCCGAATCACTGGATGCCGCCGGCTTCTCCGTCGATCGGGGTATCTGCGGCCTGTCGACCGCCTTCCGCGCGACCTTCGGCTCGGGCCCACTGCACGTAGGCTTGTGCGCCGAGTACGACGCGCTCCCCGCCATCGGGCACGCCTGTGGCCACAACGTCATCGCGGCATCGTCCGTCGGCGCCGCGATGGCGGCAGCCGCGGTCGCGGATGACATGGGGCTCACTGTCAGCGTGATCGGCACGCCGGCTGAGGAAGTGCTGCGCTCCGGTGGCAAACTGAAGCTGCTCGAAGAAGGCGCCTTCGATGGCATCCACGCTGCCATGATGACGCACCCCGCTCCGTGGGATGTCGCTATCTGGCCCGTGATCGCAGCCTCGTTTTTCGAAGCCCACTACAAAGGCAAGGCCTCCCACGCCTCTGCCTCTCCCGAGCTCGGCATCAACGCCGGCGATGCCATGACCATCGCTCAGACCGCCATCGGCATGCTGCGCCAGCACATCCGCTCCACTGACAGGGTCCACGGTATCCTGACTAAGGGCGGCGACGCGTTCAACATCGTCCCCGCCGCGACGTCCGCCGACTACGCCGTGCGCGCCCGCACGCTGGACGAGCTCACCGAGGTGTACGAGAAGGTGATGCGCTGCTTCGAGGCCGGTGCCCTCGCGACGGGCGCGCAGCTTTCGATCGTCGGCGGCAACAAGCCCTTCGCCCACATGGAGCACGACACCGAGATGGCGGCGCTCTACCAGCGCAACGCCGAGGTTCTGGGCAGGGTCTTCCCGCCACCGGGTGAGCCCTCACCTGCAACCTTGATCTCGACAGACATGGGCAACGTTTCGCTGGCGATACCGTCGATCCACCCTGCGCTCGACGTCAAACCGAAAGGTGCCGTAATCCATCAGTCCGAGTTCGCTGCCGCGGCGGTGACGGTCGATGCGGATCAGGCGATCTACGACGGGGCGCTTGCGATGGCGTGGACGGCCATCGACATGGCAACTGATGCATCCTTTTCACAACGGCTGATAACCAGAGGCTAGACCGAAAACATGAGACAAAAGAGAGGGAGCCCCAGGGGCTCCCTCTCTTTTGTCTTGCCTGCGAGGTCGGGAGCTACATCCCTGCCAAGATGCGCACAGCAATAACGAGCACGATGGTGATAACCACTCCAGCAGTGATTGTCCCTTTTATCGACAGTAGCGGTTTGGAAAGCATGACTTCTCCTTATGTCGAACGGTCTCCGCGATTAACTCCACAGGCTAGGCAAGTGTCGTGCAGCAACCATGAAGAAGAGCATCGGGATAGACAGCATGGTGTTGGTTCGAGAAGCGAGCAATGCCGTCCGTGCCCACTTGGGCTGGTCGGCGTGTGCTGCCGCACCGGTATCGATGGTGTCTTGAACCGCAGCGATGATCTTCTTCTGGTTAGGCCAGATGATGAACCACACGTTGTAAGCCATGATGATTCCGAGGATTCCGCCTATGGCAACTGTGTTGAAGCGGTCGGTCTCGAAGTAGCTACTATCGACAAGGCCCGCGCCTGCTATGTACAGCAATCCGAAGAGCAAAGTGGAAGCGGCGGCCCAACGGAAAAGCAACAATGAGAACGGAAGGATAGTCACTTGGTACTGGGGCCGAGCTGAAGCTTCCATCTTCGGTAGGGCTATCGCCTGAATGAAGTTATAGAAATACAGCACCCCTATCCACAGAATGCCTGAAAAGATGTGCCCGAGGCGCATTAGGTCCAGATAGATTTCCTGACCAACTGTCATACCAGCTCCTTTCCCGAAGGCCTGATGGTTATTCGACCGTAATTTCACCAACCATCCCAGAACCTTCATGCCCTGGGATGGTGCAGATCAGTTTGTACGTACCAGGGAGATCAAAGGTGAAAGATTGTGCCTGTGGCTCAGCCTCTTTGGTCACCACCCAGTTCATGCCCAACTCCCGTACGGTGAACGTATGAACCTCATCTTTGGAGTTTAGCTGGAATTCCACCGTCTCGCCGACCCCGAACGAAAGCCGCTTGGGCTCAAATGCATAATTGCGGTGCAGCACACTGAGCGTTCCGTCTGCACCGGCGACCCCCGGCGTGGGGGTTGGGCCTGATTCCCGGCCGCAGGCTTGTACACCCATGAAGAGCACGAACGCTGTGGCGATGACAAGTGCTGCTCTTGCCTCTCCTGTCCCGATCCGTAGGGCTCGGATTTTTGATAGGCGAATGGGCACGTAACTTGCCTGTGTTGGATGCAGCATACGTCCCAAGCACAGTATGTGCCAAGTATAAGAACGCGAACCGTGAAAACAAGCCATTCTACGAGCGAGAGTGAGCTATGAATGGACGGGTAGGAAGCGCGGTCACGTCGGCGTTCAAAAGGTTCACGTGGACAGCGCCGCCTTCACTTGTGCGGCCGTGAACGCGAGGTCGTCCGCTGTGTGCGCGAGCGAAACGAATGCTGCCTCGAACTGCGACGGAGCCACGTATACGCCCCTTTCCAGCAACCCGTGGAAATACGCGGCGTAGCGTTCGGTATCGGCATCGGCGGCCTCATCCCAGGTCGTTACCGGACCTGCACAGAAGAACGCCGTGAAAGCCGACCCCACGCGATTCACCGTGAGCACCGCGCCCGTGGAATCTGCTGCTGCCCGCAGCCCGGCCTCGGCCTGGGCGCTGAGCGACTCGAGGCGTTCGTAGGTTCCCGGCTCGGCCAGCACCTTCAGACAGGCGATGCCCGCGGCAACGGCCAGCGGGTTGCCCGACAGTGTCCCAGCCTGGTAGGCGGGCCCGAGCGGAGCGGCCATCCGCATCACCTCCCTGCGCCCACCGTAGGCTCCGACGGGTAGCCCGCCGCCGATCACCTTGCCCAGGCAGGTGAGGTCCGGCCTGACGCCGTAGCGGGCCTGAGCGCCCCCATGCGCAACGCGGAACCCGGTGATTACCTCGTCAAAGATGAGCAGCGCACCATTGTCGTCGGCGAGCCTACGGAGGCCCTCCAGGAAGCCCGAGTCCGGCGCCACGACGCCCATGTTGCCGGCGACCGGCTCGACGATGATCGCCGCAACCCGATTCACATTCGCATCGAACAGCGCGCCCACGCTCTCTAGCCGGTTGTACTCGGCAACCAGCGTCTCCGCCGCGTAGCTCTCCGGCACGCCGGCGCTGGTTGGCACGCCGTGGGTGGCAAGGCCCGAGCCGGCCTTCACCAGCAAACCGTCGGCGTGGCCGTGGTAGCAGCCGTTGAACTTGATCACTTTGGCCCGACCGGTGAAGGCACGCGCCATGCGGATCGCGCTCATCGCCGCTTCTGTGCCGGAGCTGACCAGCCGCAGCATCTCGATCCACGGCATAGCGCGGGTGATCAATTCGGCCAACTCCAACTCGCGCTCGGTGGGCGCGCCGAAGCTCGTACCCTGGCCCGCTGCCTCCCGTACCGCCTCCACGACCGCGGGATGCGCATGGCCGAGGATCAGCGGCCCCCAAGAGCCAAGGAAGTCGACATACTCGTTACCGTCCACGTCGCACACGCGCGCACCCTCGCCGCGGGCGAAGAAGGGCGGCGTGCCGCCGACACCGCCGAACGACCGCACGGGACTGTTCACCCCGCCGGGGATCAGCTTCTGTGAGCGCTCGAACAGCTCCTCCGAGCGAGAAAGGTTCATGGTGCGCGTCCTGTCGCTACCCGAAGGCGATCCGCATCTTCAGGGCGACGGGATCGGCAAGGGTTGATCGGAATTTCGAGAATTGGGTCATGAGCACCCAGCGGTCCTTGAACACGCTCAGGCGCTCGCTCAGTGGCTCGCCGTCGTCGTCGGCATCGAGGTCCAGCACTTGCGTCGCCGAACCCATCGTCGATTCGGCGAATCGCTCCATGGTGCCGGACGGCAGCAGCCACACCTCCGAAGGGGCTCCGCCCTCCGTTCCTACACAAGCGAAAAAAGCGTGAGGCTTTGGCCGGAAGCGACCGACCTCGAATCGCCGAGGCCCGCCTGAGGGCCCAAGCACCTGCACCTCGACGTACTGGCCCTCTGCACCGCGGACCGCGAAGTCGATGTCGTCGGCGCCGACCAGCGGCGTGAACAGGCTCGCACCTTGTCCCCTGAGCTTATCCGTCACGTACGCTCGCTCGGCGTCCGTTGCCATGGCTATCCTCCGCGCAGCAGCCGCGCGGCGTCCTTCGCGAAATAGGTGATGATCATATCGGCGCCTGCGCGTTTGATGGAGGTGAGCATCTCCATCATCGCGGCCTGCTCGTCCACCCACCCGTTGGCGCCCGCGGCCTTCAGCATGGCGTATTCGCCCGACACGTTGTACGCGGCGATCGGCAGGTCGAATCGCTCGCGGGCCTTGGCGAGCACGTCGAGGTAGGCTAGCGCCGGCTTGACCATCAGCATGTCCGCGCCTTCTAGCACGTCCTGTTCGAGCTCCCGCAGCGCCTCGCGTCCGTTCGCGCCGTCCATCTGATACGCACGCCGGTCGCCCGAGCGCGGAGCCGACTCGGCGGCGACGCGGAAGGGCCCGTAGAACGCGGACGCGAACTTGGAGGCGTATGCCATGATGGGCGTATCCGACTGGCCCGCGGCATCGAGCCCGGCGCGCAACGCCGCGATCTGACCGTCCATCATCGCGGAGGGCGCGACGATGTCGGCGCCCGCGCTTGCCTGCGAGACGGCGGTGCGCGCGAGGAGCTCGAGCGTGGCGTCGTTGTCGACCACACCGTCGTCCAACAGCACCCCGCAGTGGCCGTGGTCAGTGAACTCGCACAGGCACACGTCCGTGACCACTACCATGTCCGGCACCGTCTCCTTGATGGCCACGATCGCCTCTTGGATGATGCCGTGCTGGTCATACGCCTGGGTGCCCAGGTGGTCCTTGTGCTCCGGGATGCCGAACAGCAGCACCGCCGGGATCCCAAGGCGCTCGGTCTCGACGACCTCCTCCATCAGATGGTCGAGCGAGAGCTGGTACTGACCGGGCATCGAAGAGATGGAGGCGCGAACGTCGCGCCCGTGCGTGACGAACAGCGGGTAGATCAAGTTGCGAGGAGACAGCGTCGTCTCACGCACCATGTCGCGGAGCGCCGGCGTGCGGCGATTCCTCCGCAGGCGCACGTCCGGGAAGCGTGCGGCTCCCGCCACGCTTCCACTCGATCGTCTGGTGACCAGCCCACTCATGCCGATTCTCCGTCTCCGCGTTCGCGGTGCTGCTAGCCGTGTGCCGTCGCGGGCACCGCCGCGGATGCGTCCGTCAGCAGCGCGTCCACCACGCCCGCCACCGTGTGCTCTTCAGCTTCCATGTCCACCCTCAGGCCAAGCTCCCGTGCGGTGGCGCTTGTGACCGGTCCGATGGACACGATCTGCACTCCATCGAGCAGGCTCACCTCTCCGTCCAGCAGATCCACGAGATTCCGCACCGTCGACGAGCTGGTGAACGTCGCCGTGTCGATGCCACCCGAGGCGAGCAACTCCTTGGCGCGCTTCGCTGCTCCGGCCGGAACCACCGTCCGGTAGGCGTCCACCTCGTCGAGGTCGGCGCCGAGGGAGTGCAGGCCGCTGGACAGCGTGTCGGTGGCGATGTCGGCGCTGGGCAGCAGCACCTTGGCGCCACGCAGGCCTAAGGCAGCGAAGCCCGCTGCCACCGCCTCGGTAGTATAGGTGTCCGGGACGAAGTCCGCCGTGATCCCATGGTTGGCGAGCGAAGCCGCCGTCGCAGGGCCGATGGCGCCGACGCGAACGCCACCGAACGCGCGGGCGTCGCGGTTTGCCGCCGCAAGCCGGTCGAACACTGCAGTGACACCGTTGGTGCTGGTGAACACCACCCATGCATAGCCGGCCAGGCGGCCCAGCGCCGCGTCCAGCTCCGCCGGGTCGGCCACGGGCGCGATGTCGATAGTGGGCAGCTCCACGGCCTCCGCGCCCTGTGCTGCGAGCGACTTGCTTAGCACGCTCGCCTGCTGGCGCGACCGTGTGACCAGCACACGCCTGCCAAAAAGGGGGCGGTCTTCGAACCACTGGAAACGGTCCCGCAAACCCGCGACGGCCCCGATGATCGTCACCACCGGCGAGGTCAGCCCCGCTTCGGTCCCGCGCTCAACGATGTTCTCGAGCGTGCCACTCACGCTCCGCTGCTGCGGCGTCGTCCCCCACTGTGTCACGGCGGCCGGCGTCTCCGGCGGCCGTCCATTGGCGATCAGCACGTCCACGATACGCGGCAGGCTGCGCCAGCCCATGAGCACCACCAGTGTGCCAGGGGTGCGTGCGAGCGCCAGCCAGTCGAGCGATGATTCCGACTTGCTTGGATCCTCGCTGCCGCTGATCACGGTGAACGAAGTGGCGAGTCCGCGATGCGTAACGGGGATGCCGGAATAGGCCGGTACCGCGATGGACGATGAGATGCCCGGCACCACCTCGAAGGGAACGCCCGCGGCCCGCAGCGCGTCCACCTCCTCGCCGCCGCGGCCGAACACGAACGGATCACCGCCCTTGAGGCGGACCACCGTCTTGCCGGCCAACGCCGCTGCGGCGAGCGTAGCATTGATTTGCTGCTGGAACCCGCTAGGCGTCTCCGGCTCCTTGCCCATGAACACGCGCTCGGCGTTGGGCCGCGCCAGATCGAGCAGAATAGGGCTCACGCCAAGGCGGTCGTAGACGACCACGTCGGCCATATGCAGGCACTCTGCGCCCTTAACGGTGAGCAAGCCGGGGTCGCCGGGCCCTGCGCCGACGAGATACACTTTGCCCACTTTGCCACGGCTCAAGCTGCCTGAACGGGCGCTCATCGGCTCTCACCCATGAGCAGTTCAGCGGCGCCTTGGGACACGAGTTCCCGATACGCAGCCGTGCCGAGCATCTCAGGCTCCGCGGGATCGCCCGTGACCTCGACCCGGTAGCTGGCAGAGCCGTCGATTGGCGTCACCGTGGCGAACAGACGCATCGTGGCGCCCTCGACCTCGGCCAGCGCCCCCAGTGGAAGCTGGCAGCCGCCGCCTGCGGCCCGCAGGATCGCCCGTTCCGCCTCGACCGCCGCGGCGCTTGGTCCGTGCACCAGATGGCGGGCCAGCATGAGCGTGTCCGCATCCGAGGTGCGCACCTCCACGGCGAGGCAAGCCTGTCCCGGAGCGGGGGCGCACAAGTGCGGAGAGAGGTATTCGGTGATCGACTCGCGCAGCCCTAGGCGCTTCACGCCGGCCGCCGCAAGCACGACGCCGTCGTAGTCGGGCCCTTGAGCCTTGCGCAAGCGTGTCTCCACGTTGCCACGGATAGGCACGAACTGCACATCCCTGCGGCCGTGCCGGAGCTGCGCCGCACGCCGCGGGCTGCTGGTCCCGATGCGAGCGTTAGCGGGAAGCTCTAGCAGGCTTTGGCTCCACCGATCCACCAGCACGTCCCGAGGGTCCTCACGTTCGAGCACCGGCACCACGGTCAACCCTTCCGGCGTGTCCGTCGGCAGATCCTTCAGGCTGTGCACGGCCACGTCGATGCGGCCATCCCGCAGCGCCAGTTCAATGGCCTTCGTGAAAACGCCGATGCCCAGGCTCGCCAACGGTGCGTCCGGCTGCTCGTCCCCGGTGCTCGATATCGTTTCGACCACGAATTCGTGACCCGGCGAGTGGGAGCGCAAGGCGGCGATTACGGCGTCTGCTTGGGCGAGGGCAAGGCCGCTTCCACGGGTCCCGACGCGAAGGGTTGGGCTCATGGGACCGTTACTCCTCGTCAAGACCGAAAAGCTCGTGGGCGTTTTGGGTGAACGCCTCATCCTTGCGGTCGCGCAGGATCTTGGTTGGTTGGTGCAGCAGCTTCTTGACCAGCGCCTTCGTCATCGTGGCGAGGCGTTCTTCGTGCTCCGGTGAGAGATCGAGCCGCGACAGCGTCTTGGCGACCTCGGCCGCACGGACCTTCTCTGCCCGATGGCGGATGTTAGCGATTGTGGGGGTGACGCCTTGCGAATCCCACCAGTGCTGAAAGCGCTCGGTCTCCTCCTCGACGATCCGTTCGACCTTGCCCGCCTCCTGCTCGCGCTCGCGCCGGTTCGCCTCCGCGATAGCCCCGAGATCCTCCATCGTATGCACCGTCACGCCTGGCAAGCTGGATGCGTCCGGCTCGATGTCGCGCGGGATGGCCATGTCGATCATCAACAGCGGGCGGTCGCCTCGGCGCTCGGTCGCCTCCTCGATGAGATCGCGGGTGATCGCGAAATCGGGCGCCCCGGTCGAGCTCACCACGAGATCGGATTGGCCGATCAAGTGCGCCATCTCGTCGAGCGAAGCTACGGGACCGCGAAGCTCGGCGCCCAGCTCCTTCGCGTGCTCCGGTGTGCGGTTGGCGACGGTGAACGCGGTGGCACCGGCGTCGCGTATCGCGATCGCGGCAAGGCGCGACGCCTCGCCGACGCCTACGACGAGTACCTGCTTGTGGCTGATGTCACCCAGGGTCCGCCGGGCAAGCTGCACGCATGCTCGGCTCACGGACAGCGCGTTCTTTCCGAGCTCCGTCTCGGTGCGGGCGCGCTTTCCGGTTCGCAGTGCACTGTGGAACACGTGCGCGAGCACGCCCCCCGCACCGCCGTGGCGCGTGGCGATGCCGAACGCATCCCGCACCTGGCCCAGGATCTCGGACTCGCCGATGATCAGCGAGTCGAGGCTCGAAGCGACGCGGAACAGGTGCGTGACGGCCTCATCCTGCTCCAGCGTGTACAGGTGCTGGCGCGCGACCCTCGAATCCAGCCCGAATTGCTCGTCGAAGAAAGCGGCGAGCGCCTCACGGCCCTGCTCGGGCTCACGAGCGACGGTGTACACCTCGGTACGATTGCACGTCGACAGGATGACGCCGCGTCCCACGTGGGACTTGAGCGTTTCCAACGCGCCCGGTACCTCGTCCCGGGTGAGACTGAGCGCCTCCCTTGTGGCCAGTGGCGCCGTCCGATGGCTGAGTCCGGTTAACAGTATCCTCACGTTTGTTTTGCTCCAGTGGGGCCGCCGTGCGGCTGGGTCATTCCGCCGACGCGAGCAATGCGTTGCGCAGACGGATTTCCGCTTCCTCTTGCTTACCGGCTCCCACCAGGTCTAGCAGGGAGTCGTCCATCGCGGCTTGCCACGCTTCGGGGGGCACAGAAGTCCCGCGTTTGCGCAGGTCGGCCCGCACGTCACCCAGCACCCTGGCTGCATCGGCCCACTCCAGGCAGTGGCAGTCGCTGCCCATCAGCTCGCGAAGCTTGCGGGCGAGGGCCGGGCTCGTGCCGCCGGTCGATATCGCGACCGTCACGGGACCGCGCTCGACGATCGAGGGGGCGATGAATCCGCACAGCGGCGTCACATCCACCATGTTCAACAGCGTCTTCTCGAGCTCTGCCTCCGCGTGCACCTGGCGATTGACCGCCTCGTCGTCCGTCCCCGCGATGGCCAGCATGGCCCCGGCCAGATCCCCGGTGACGTAGGCGCGTCGGATCCATCGCAGGCGGCCCTCGTCCGCGAGACGCTCGAGTTCGGTGGTGGCCGTCGGACTTATCAGGGTGACGTCGGCTGCAGAGGCCAGCAGCTGCTGCACCTTGCGCTCGGCCACTTCTCCGGCGCCGATCATGACGCACCGCCGGCCAGTGAGGTCCAGGTATGCGGGGTAGTAGCGCGTCATGACGTGGCGAACTCGTGCTCGACGAAATAGCGGACACGGGTCTTCTTGTACTCGCGAGTGCTGTAGAGGATCTGGTACTCGTCGATGCCCGTGGCCTGTGACAGGTCCCGCGCCACCTGCTCGCACTGGTCTTGGGAGGTCGCGTGGATCATCGTGAAATGGGTGTAATCCCAATCGGGGAACGTCGGGCGCTGGTAGCAATGCGTCACCCAGGGGCTCTCCGCCATGGTCAAGCCCACCTCGTCGGCGCGCTCCTCAGGCACCTTCCATACGGCCATGCCATTGGAACGGAACCCTGCCTTGCGGTGATACAGCACGGCGCTGAAGCGGCGCATGATCTGGCGCTCCTTGGCCTCCTCTGCCCAGTCGAAGATCTCTTGCACTCCCATGCCCAGCCGTTTGGCCATCGCATCGAACGGCCTCAGGTCTAGCGGGAGGTCCTCCTGGAGCTCGCGTATCACGTCGATGTCGTGTGGGGAGATCGGCTCGGCGCGATTCCAGTTCTCGCTGATTTCGGGCTTCCTCGGCTTGGCCGACCCAGGCTTCCCATAGCCGTCGGGGGAATAGTACTCGTAAGCAGCACCTTCGTTCTTCACCATGTCGAAATTGACTCCGATCTTGAAGAACCGGATCGTCGGCATCAGCCGCGCGCTCTCGGCGCCGGTCTCCTCGGCCATCCGCTGCACCACGTCAGAGATCTCCTCGCTCGGGGGAACGGCGATGGTGAACCAGAGGTTGAAGTGACCGTTGCGAGCGTAGTTGTGGCTCACGCCTGGGTGCTTGCTGATCAGGTGCGCACCCTTCTCCAACTTCCCTTTCGGGAGCTTGAATGCGATGAGGCTCGTCTTGTAGCCGAGGCGGCGCGTGTCGAAGATGGCGCTGATCTGCCGGATGACGTTGGCCTTCTTCATCCGCGCGATCCGTGCGATCAGATCCTCCTCGGACGTCCCGAGTTGCTCGGCCATCTCGGCATAGGGTCGCTCCGACATGGGGAAGTGCGATTGCACGAGATTCAGCATCTGCTTGTCCAAGAGATCGGTCGAGGAGGAGGGGGTCTTGGTGGCCATTGGTTCCTTTCTTCTTAGCCGGTCGGAGCCTGGTGTGGCTCCAGCACGGGGGTCTGGTCGTAGTAGGCAGTGAGGTTGAGCAGCACCTGGTCGGTCAATCGCGAGAGCACCTCGAGCGTGCCGTACGCTTCCTCGGCGGAGGCCCCGCGGCTCACCAGCGACGGCTTGATCGCGCCGGTGGTGGCGTTGCGGAAGAACACGAACGCTTCGAGTGCGTCGGCCAGAGGGATACCCAGTGTCGCGATCTCCTTGCCGTAGGCATGGCCTAGGTCGGCCGCCCGTTCGATCATGTTGACGTCGTCCGGCGTTTCGATGAATGCGAGGCATAGGTCAAGGAACTCGCGTCCGAGCCCACGCATCCGGTCTTGCCCCGCATCGTCGAATCGCTCGAGCCATGCGGGTAGGTGCGGGCGGGTCGTCCCCTTGACGCGTCGCCTGATGCTCGGCAGCATCGCGGAGCCGGCGCTCAGGTGCATGCTTGTGGCACGTGATGCGCCGTCACCCTGCATCAGGGCGTAGATGTCGTCGGCTGCGAATCGCCGGTGCCCTCCGGGCGTGCGGAACGCGCGCACGAGTCCATGGTCGGCCCACTGCCGAAGCGTCGCCTCATTGATACCCAGGATGGCTCGGGCGAGTCCGAGGGTAATCCACTTGCGGTCGCCCAGATCGGCGGGATCGGTGCTCATGGGATCAACCCCGTTTGAAAACCTGTAGAATTCTTGAGAAAGCTGACATTCTCTGCGGGCCCCAGCGTACACGCGTGCGTGATGGTGGTCAACGAGAGCGTCCACCAACTTTTCGACTGAGGGATAACCATGCATCGGCGCTCGTGAAATCTGGATGGGCACCTTGGCAGACGCTGGAAACAATACGAGAGTGCAATTCATGCGACGCCTGCGCCGCAAGGTGAGCGATGAGCGGGTGCTCGCGGCTATGGCCTTCGTGCCCCGGGAGCGCTTCGTCCCGGCACAGCTCCAAGCTCGCGCCTACGACGACGTGGCGCTGCCCATCGGCCACGGGCAAAGCATCTCTCAGCCCACCATCGTGGCCGTCATGCTCGAGGCGCTCGCGGTCGGGCCAGCCGACCATGTGCTCGACGTTGGCACCGGCAGCGGTTATCAGGCCGCCCTCCTGTCGCGGCTCACGGCACACGTGACCGGCGTCGAGCGACTCCCGATCTGGTCGACGGTGCTCGATATGTGCTCCGCTCGCTCACCTGCGACGACAACGTGGAGTTGCACCTAGGGCTGGACGAGCTTGGCTGGCCGCAGGCCGCCCCCTATGACGGCATCGTCGTGGCCGCTGCTGCGCCATACGTCCCCGATGCGCTGGTCCGCCAGCTCCGGCTGGGCGGGACGCTCGTGATGCCGGTCGGCACGCCATGCGAACAGAACATAGTGGTGCTCAAGCGCGTATCCGTCCAGGGAGACGTATCGATACGCTGGCTCGGCCCATGCCGTTTCGTTCCTCTGATAGGTGAGGGAGGCTGGTGATAGATGAGGGTGGCTGGCCCTCGGACTGGACTCATGGACGGTCATTTGACGGAGCAGGAACGGCTTTATAACATCCTACGGAATGTTCACTGGGCGCTCGGGTGGCTGGCGCGCAACCTACGGCCACGGGAGCGTGTGCTCCTGACGAAGACGGAGGCAGTCGCCGCCGCTGGCTGGCTGCTCGTGGCGGCGCACGGAGGAGTTACCTTGGCGGCGTATGGGAAGTCGGCGGTGGTGGAAGAGGCGAAGCTGATCGCCGAGCGGCTCGTCCACAACCTCGAGCGCGTGATCCTCGGCAAGACGGAAGAGCTGCAGCTCGCCGTCATGACTCTCATGTGCAAGGGACACCTCCTCATCGAGGACGTCCCCGGTGTGGGCAAGACGATCCTGGCCCGGAGCATCGCACTCTCCATCGGTGGCACGTTCCGCCGCATTCAGTTCACCCCGGACTTGTTGCCGACCGACATCACAGGGGTGTCGGTGTTCAACCAAAAGACCGACGAGTTCGAATACCGCGCCGGCCCGATCATGGCCCAGGTGGTGCTCGCCGACGAGATCAATAGGGCCTCGCCGAAGACCCAGGCGGCGCTGCTGGAGTCCATGGAGGAGCGGCAGGTCACCGTCGACGGCGTGACCCATCCCATGCCAACGCCATTCATCGTGATGGCCACGCAGAACCCGATCGAGTACGAGGGCACGTTCCCGCTTCCCGAAACGGAGCTCGACCGCTTCTTGGTCCGCCTCCACCTGGGCTACCCATCAGTGGAGGACGAGATAGAGGTGCTGGAGGCCCAACGCTTCGCGCACCCGATCGAGTCTCTGGAGAAGGTGATCGAGGTGAGTGAGCTGGCGGTACTGCAGAGCGCCGCCCCGGAGGTCCACGTCGACCAGGCGATCCGCGAATACATCGTGATGGTGGTGGCGGCCACCCGGACCCACGGCAATCTCTATCTCGGAGCTTCACCTCGCGGGTCGCTGGCGTTGTTCAGGCTCTCCCAAGCGAGGGCGCTGCTCGACGGACGAGACTTTGTCCTGCCCGACGACGTGAAGGAGCTGGCCTACCCGGCGCTAGGCCATCGGATCATCCTCAGCTCGGCGGCACGGATCCAGGGAGCCACGGCCGAGGAGGCGATCGCCGAGGTGCTCTCGCAGGTCGATGTGCCCGGTGCGACACCTGAGCCCTAGCTTGGCGGTGGTGGAGGGGAGATAGTGCGGTGAAAGCCAGGATCTTCTGGGGTGCGTTGGCGTTCATCCTGCTAGTGCTCGCCCTCTCGACATCTTCCCCGATGCTCTACCGGATCCTGTTCGCGTTGCTCGCCGTGCCGCTACTAGGCTACCTGGGCAGCGTGCTGTCCGCGCGGCGTCTCGAGGGCGGCGTCCGAAGGATCACACCGTTCCTGCAGGTAGGAGAGACCCTTGAAGAGCAGATCACCGTGCGCAATCTGCACTGGTTTCCCAAACTCCTGCTGGAGGCCGAGCACTCCTCCAGGCCCTTCGGGGTCATGGGGCGCGTCCTCACGCTATGGCCCTACCGCACCAGCACGTGGACGACCCAGAAGCACTGCGAGCGGCGTGGGATCTACGAATATGGCGAGCTGACCGTCACCAGCAGGGACCCCCTAGGTCTGTTCAACCGCACCATCGATGTGGGGCATCACCAGACCGCGGTTATATACCCCGCGACGGTCGAGCTGCCGGGGTTCCACGTCCCCTCCGGTCAGGGTTGGACGGAAGGCATGATCAAGGGGCGAACCTTCTCGCCAAGCCCGGTCGCCTCCGCGGTACGGGAGTATGTCGCCGGCGATGCGGTAAGTCACGTGCACTGGCCCACGACGGCCCGCACGGGCAAGCTAATGGTGAAAGAGTTCGAGCGTGAGCCGTCGGGTCCTGCCGACGCCATCTGGATCCTGCTGGACCTGAACGCCGCCGCTCAGGCCGGAGGGGGATCGGAGAGCACCGTGGAATACGGTGTCACCGTGGCCGCGTCGATCGCCAAGCGCTTCCTTGACACGGGCAGAACGTTGGGATTGGTCGTCGCGGGCCCCGAGCGCCTCATGATTAGGCCAGAGGCCGGCGTGGTGCAGCAGGGCAGGATCCTTCAGGCGCTGGCATTGGTCGAGCCCGGCTCGTCAAGCACGCTAGCGGATTCGGCGTCGACGACTGCGGCCGAGCTCTCGAAGGGGGCGAGCGCGGTGATTGTGTCACCGTCGCCGCTGACCCAGATGGTCGCTGCCATCAATACGCTCAAGACCAGCGGTGCCAGCGTGGTTCCCATCGTGCTGGAGGCCTCGAGCTTCGCCGGACGCCCGGCTGCCGCGGGCTCACAGTACCGGATACTCGGCACCGCGACCGAGGCATACGTCATCCACCGTGGCGACGAGATACAGCGCAGGCTCGAACAGCGCCTGCACGGCCTCGATCAGGGGCCGATCCCCTCCGGGATGGCGACCCGGTGATCGCCGCACGCCCGCGCGCCACGTCCGTGTGGGAGCGATATGTCTCCGGCAAGGGACTAACGCTCACGCTCGCCGGCTTGCTGGCGCTGAGCGTATCTTTGCCCATCCAGCGGGCCAACTGGGTGGCTAACATGCCGCCGCCGGTCCTCATCGGCTTGCTGGCCATCGCCACGGCGGTGTTGTTCGAGCGCACTGGCTTGAGGGAGCGGCGGATCCATGCCTACGCCGCTGGGATCGGCCTCTTCGTGGTTGTCTCTTCTGCCGTATCGATGACGCCCGGCTTCCACACGATCGACCGAATCGTGCGCCTCACACAGGAGCTAAGCTCCTGGTTCGGTGCATGGGGAACGGACGAGATCAGGGCCGGCCTCGTCGAATTCGCGATATTGATGCTTTCGCTCACCTGGACCGTCGCCTATGCGGCTGCATGGCTCGCGCTGCGATGGCGCCACGGATGGGCGCCGGTGCTGCTTGGCGGCATCATGGTGGGGATCGTCCTCGGGAACATCGCCGAGAACCAAACGCTATGGCTCGCGCTGTTCATGGGCGCTAGCGTGCTCTTGCTGATCCACCTGGCCACCGCTCGCCGCATGGTGGTCTGGCGGGAGCATCGACTCGCGTTCGACCCCACAACGGTCCTGATGCAGTCGGGCTACATCCTTGGGGCGGCGCTAGCCGTCGTGTTGTTGGTCTCCGTGCTGCCCACGCCAGGCATGGCCCCACTCGGCGCGCTGCGTGACAGCGTGCAGCGGAGCGTGGAGGCATCCGAGGCACAGTTCAGCCGCCTGTTCAACGGTCTTCCCTCGCGCCGGTCCTATCGCACCATCACCTACGGTGCCGAGACGCAATTCCGCGGGAACCCCAGCTTGACCGATGACCTGCTGTTCACCGTCAGGGGCACCCGTGGCACCTATTGGCGCGCCCGGACATACACCGACTACACCGGTACCGGCTGGGAGACCGGGGACGCCGAGTTTGGCCCCTTCACTTCGGGCGACGGCTTATCCGACGAACGGCGCGTCTCGGGCGAGTACGAGTTCAAGGTCTCCGCGGCCACCGACACCTTCTTTACCGCGGGCCTGCCCCGGTCGTTCGACGAGGGCGCCGAGGCCCTCGTCTCGTTCGACGTGCCGTGGGACGTGCTCCAGGTCCGCTACAGCGAAGGCCGCGACTTCTTCCCCACGCGCACCAACCTTAACTATGTGAGTATCGGTATCGAGTCGACTGCCAGCTACTCCCAGCTGCGGCTGGCCGAAGGTGAGTACCCGGAGTGGGTGACGGACCACTACCTCCAGCTGCCCGATTCGTTCCCGCAGCGCGTCCGGCAACTGGCCGAGGATCTGACGGCCGAGTTGGACAACCCATTGGACAAAATCGAAGCGTTGCGCGATCACGTCATTTCTCTTCCGTACAACCTGGATATCAATGCGCCCCCCGAAGGCGTAGACGGCGTGGAATATTTCCTCTTCGGAATCCGCCAAGGGTACTGCGACTACTACGCCTCATCGCTGGCCGTGATGGCACGCTCGCTGGGGATACCCGCTCGCTACGTGTTGGGGTACGCCTCGGGCCAGTTCGATCCCGGCTCGAACTCCTACCGGGTGCTCGAGCTCAACTACCACAGCTGGGTCGAGGTCTACTTCCCCGAGTACGGCTGGGTGCCCTTCGAGGCGACGCCGCCGAATGCCATCGAGTTCGGTGGGGGAGCGTCCCTCTCGGCACCGCCCGGCGTCGTCGAGTCATTCGACTTCTCGGGAGACGGCCTCCTTCTGGACGAGGAGGAAGAGGAGGGGTTGGAGGACGCCTTCCAGGCCGACGACGGCTTCGGACCGAGCCTGCGGGCGATCCTCACTGTGCTCGCGATAGCCGCGGTTGCGGCGTTGGGATTCACCTGGTGGCGATGGTGGCTCAGGCTTGGCTCGCTGGACCGCGCGGACGAGCTATACGCGAAGATGCTGCGGCTCGCGGCACTGCTCGGCATCCCGCAGCGGCGTTACCAAACCCCAATCGAGTACGGCGAGTCGCTCGGTGAGGAGATGCCGGAGAGCGTCGCGGATATCCTGACGCTGTCACGAGCCTACGCGAACCGGCGCTACGCCGGATACCCGGTCTCCATGCAGCAGCTACGTTCCGCCGAGGAGTCGTGGGCACGCCTGCGGTGGCGGATGATCAAGCGCATGTTCCGCGTTCGGCCCGCGTAGGCCTACGGCGTAACTGGGACCTCGTCCTCGAACCACGAGTCGACCGCCACTGTCGCGAGCTCCGCGATCCCCGACAGGCCCCCCTCGAGGGCGAGGTATCGCACGCGCTTCACCCTGTCGCGTCCCAGCGCAACCTTCTCCGTGGGGATACTCACCCCGTCGGCCTCGGCGCGGTCCTTGAACACGTTCATCGGCTCTCCGCCGTCCGCCGCCACGCGCATCTGCTCCGACAGCAACTTACGGTAGAGGATGATGCCGACATCGGACTTGCCCAGCATCTCCTTCGAGCGTTGCGCAATCGCGCCCTGCGTCGCCCAGGCCATCTTGTCCTGGTCGATGGTGTATTTCACGTTGAATTCGCCGGCCTCGTTGTAGAGGGGCACGTATTTGTAGGGGATGCTCTCCTGTTTGGGGATCTGCGTGCCCGGGGCGCCCTGCCAGGCATAGAACGTCACGTGCAGCGTGTTCTCATCGTCCACCGGAACACGATACTGAAGCGTCTTGCCGATGCCGTTGCCACCCACGAATAGTATGTTCGGGAACAGAATGGGGTGGCCGATCTTCCAGTCATCCCACTCCTTGTCGTAGCCCTCCAGCACCCGCCGCTTGATGATGCCGTGCTTGAAAACGTCGAAGCCGATTTCCGCATGCGGGATCCGCGGGGGAATCGTGGCGAGCAGGTCACCCTCCAGCACGTTCTGCTGGAAGGTATAGAAGCGGTGGAGCCACTCCACGTGGACCGGGTCGAGCGAGTTCTCCATGCATTGCAGCCAGTTGCACGGCAGGTTGGTCATTGCGATCTCGAACACCGCGTTCGTCCAGCCGAAAGTCTCCCATTGGGGCATGAACGGCACAGGTAGGGGACCCATGTACGCGAACACCATGCCACCCTGCTCCTGTACGGGGTAGCCCGCCAGCTTGACCTTCTCCTTGAAGCGTCCGTCGGGATGGACGGTCTCTTCGAAGGGCTGTTCGATGCACTGGCCGGTCTCATCGTAGACCCACCCGTGGTACATGCACCGCAGGCCTTGCTCTTCGGGTATCCCGTATGAGAGGTCCACGCGCCGGTGAGCGCAGAGCCGGTCAATGAGGCCTAGCGCGCCGCCCTTGTCTCGGTACAGCACAAGATCCTCGCCGAGCAGCCGCACCTGCTTCGTGGGGCGCTCGTCGAGCTCCGCGGCCGCGGCCACCGGATGCCAGTAGCGCCGCATGAGCTCGCCCATGGGCGTCCCCGGGCCCACCTGCGTGAGCCGGTCGTTCTCCGTTGCGCTCAGCATCGCCTCATCTCCCTATGTCGTGTGCGTGGCCGCCCAGACCACAGAAGGCATAGCATATCCGCCGTTCGAGGGTCAAGCGCGACGGGGCGAGGTGCAGGGTGGGGCGAGCAACTATACTGACCGTGCGGTTTCACCCACGGGAGAGCAGATGAAGGACAAGCCCGCAGTGCGGTCCGGCAGGCGCGTGTTCTACGGCTGGTACATCGTCGGCGCCATGTTCTTCATGATGTTTATCGGCGTGGGCGCTCGCGTGGGCTTCGGCCTGTTCGTCGACACGTGGACCCGCGAGTTCGGCGTGAGTGTTGCCGCGCTGTCGGGGGTGGCATCCGCCGGATGGCTGGCGAACGGCCTGAGTCAGCCTCTGTTCGGCAGCCTTGCCGACCGGGTCGGTGGGCGGATAGTCGTCACCTCGTGCATGCTCGTCATGGGCCTGGGAGTGGTCGCCATGGGCCTGTCCCCAAGCATCTGGGTCATGGCGTTCTTCTATGCGGCTGTGGTGTCATTCGCCATGGGCGGCACCCTGTTCGCGCCCGCTGTAGCGGTGATGGTCCGTTGGTTCCTGCACAAGCGCGGCGCCGCGATCGCGGTGCTGAGCGCTGGCGCCTCCGTCGGCGGGATGCTGCTGGTACCGTTCATGGCTTACCTGCTGGTCCTGACGAGTTGGCGCGTGACATGGATCACCATCGGCGTGATCATGGTCCTTGTCGCCGCGCCATTGCTCTTCCTCGTCGTACGCAACCACCCGTCGGAGATGGGGCTCGAGCCCGACGGCGATGCGCCCGAAGTTGCCGGGGGAGCATCCGACGCTCGCAACCCTGAGCTCGTAGGCCCGCTTGCGGTCGAGGAGTGGAGAGATGCCTACCGGTCGGCTCCCATGTGGCTGCTCAGCTTCAGCTACGTGGTCTGCGGGGTCACGACCGCGACCATCTCCATCCACTTCGTGCCCTACGCCATCGACCAGGGCGTCACTACGAGCATCGCGGCGCTCGCCTTTGGCCTGCTCAGTCTCATCAACATGCTGGGCGTCCTCGGCGTCGGCGTGATTTCCGACCGGATCCAGCGCAAGACCGCGCTCACCGTCATCTACGCGATGCGGGGGGTGGCGTTCCTGTTGCTGACCCTGATCCCCGGCGCCATCGGGCTGTGGGTGTTTGCTGCGGTCGCTGGATTCTCATGGCTGGCGACTGTGCCAACGACCAGCGCGTTGACGGCTGAGGTGTATGGGGTGAAGAGGACCGGCACGCTGACGGGCGTGCTGAGCATGGTGCACCAGCTAGCGGGTGCGGCCGCGGTGCTCGTAGCCGGCATCACGTTCTCGGTTTTCGGCACCTACGCCTACGCATTCGCGGGTATGGCGGTGCTGCTTATGCTCGCCGCGGTGGCGACCTGGCTCGTCAACGAGCGCGCCTGCTCCGCCCGCTTCCAGGGCGTGCTGACATTGCCGAGGCAGGCGCCTGAAGGCGCGTAGGCATGCCCGCGCTATCCGTGCTCGCGCACCACACCGAGCCCGCCGACCCAGAGTTGCTCCGGTGGCTCACCCACACCATCGACTCGGTCCTTGGTCTTGGCCCGTTGCCGGTGGTCCTGGCGATCGCCATCGTCATCGCCGCATTCCCGCTGGCCCTCGGCCTGCTCGCGGTGCGCCAGCGCCGCAGAACCGGACGCTAGCCAGGCCGGCCCACGGGCGGCTTGGCTAGGAAGAAGAACAATCCCGCCGCGAAGCACGCTGCCGCGTAGGCCGAGAAGACCAGCGTGTAGCTCCCAGCCACGCCGAACGCAAATGCCGCGATAAGCGGCCCCGTGGCCATGGCCGGCATGATCAGCAGCGTCGTTAGCCCCGCGATCGCGCCGGCGTGCCGGCGGCCGAAGTAATCCGGCCATGCTTGTGATTGGAGCTGCTGGATGCCGCCGATCACCGTGCCCAGCGGGAATGCTGCTGCGAAAAGCGTCGGTGTGCTGTCTGCAATCACGAACGCGGCGATCGTGATCCCATAGCTGATGCCGAACGCGGTGAGGCCGAGCCGCACGCCGAATCGAGCGGCGACGTACCCCCACAGCGGACGGCCCAAGATGGCGCCGTAGCCGTACATGCTGAACGCCCACGAGGCGGCGACCAGCGAGAGCCCGCTTCCCTGCATGTACGGCATGATGTTCGCGATGATGCCCGTGGCCGGGAAGCCAACGAGGACGAAGGCGGCCGTCATGTACCAGAAGCTCCGTGTTCGGGCAGCCTCGCCACGCGTCCACTGAATCTCGCCCCCCGAGAGGCCGTCGTCATCGCTTGCTGTCCCCGACGCGGATCCCATGCCCGGCTCATCACCGTCGGGAAGCTGACCCACGTCCTCGGGACGCCGGCGTACCACCAGCCACGCCAGCGGCGCCAGCACCGCGATCTCCAACGCGCCGATCGCAATCCAGCCGGACCGCCAGCTCGTGTTGTCCACCATCACCGCGATGGGTACCAGCAGCGTCGCGCCGAACAGCGCCCGCCCGCCGCTGAACCACGCGAACGCCGCTGCTCGCCGCCGCA
>Ga0315338_1000887_pt1 | contig 49133 bp, 38 predicted proteins | sample ASW8metaG_FD_204518 | JGI IMG/M metagenome (GOLD analysis project Ga0315338, IMG submission 204518) | Ammonia-oxidizing marine archaeal communities from Monterey Bay, California, United States - ASW #8 | ecosystem: Environmental > Aquatic > Marine > Coastal | place: USA: California | collected... | reverse complement strand
CTCGATCGATGGCCCAACGCAGATTCACCGCGGTCGGACGAGTGGCGACGAGTCTCCGCGCCGCCTCGTTCAATCCGTCGTCACTCGCATCGGATGCGAGCGCGAGTGCCAGTCCGTGCGCCGCCGTCGCCCCGATCAGCGGCGCCCCGCGCACGCGCATCTCACGAATCGCGGCGGCCGCCGATGCAACATCGTGCAGGGTCAGGGTCTCGAACGCGTGGGGCAACGCGGTCTGATCGATGATCCTGACTTCGTCGGTCGACTCGTCGATCCAGATCGAGCGGAAGCTCTCGTGCCCGATCTGCACGACGATTCAATCGCCCGCGAATTCGCAGAGGGCATGCACTTCGCAACCGAGATCGCGAAGTCGATCCGCGCCACCGAGGTCCGGCAACGACACGACGAAGTCGCACGAAATGACTTCCGCACCCATCTCGCGCATCAGCAGCACGGCGGCTTCTGCCGTTCCACCGGTCGCGATCAGATCGTCGACGAGGATCACGCGCTGCCCGGCAGTGATCGCACCAACATGGACTTCGAGCCGATCGGTCCCGTATTCGAGTTCGAAGTCACGCCCGAGCGTCTCGCCGGGAAGTTTGCCCGGCTTGCGGAAGGGTACGAATCCGAGACCCAGTCGATACGCGACGGCGGTTCCGAAGATGAAACCGCGAGACTCGATCCCGGCCACGAGGTCGACCGGCGCATCGACATGTCGAGCGGCCAGGCCGTCGATCGAAGAGCGCAGCCCTTCCGGATCGAGCATCAATGTCGTGACATCCCGAAATTGCACGCCCTGAATCGGATGATTCGGAATCGTGCGGATCAGGGACTGCAGGTTCATGATCCGGTCCTTCTCGTTCGACGCCCGCTGATGGCTCGTTCGTTCGGCTCCGACCATAGCGAAGCGATCTGTCCCGGTTCCCTGCAGACGAGGCGGGTGTCTCTCGAGGAAGCCTGGATGGGATCGGGTGACGTCACTCTGATCATCTCGATCACACTTCCCGAATTCGTTCGCGTCGACGAAACGATCGCGCGCAGCATATTGGGCGGGATTCGCCCGGTCGGGCTCTGCCCACGCTTCGATTGGTTCGCATTGCGCGTCGGATATTGCTGCCAGGGAGAAGAATGACGACGGTCGATCCGCACCGCTTCGATCGCGCAGACGTCGAAAGAAGGAAGTCGATCATCTGCGACATGGAGTGCGAGCGGGTCGACGAGACCGGGGCCCGCCCTCGCAAGCGGGACCGCCCGACGCCGCTCTCGACATCGGGCACATCGGGCAAGACGACCGGATCCCCTGACTTCCAGCTAGACTGCCGATCCGCCCCGGCAGTCGGTACCCTGGTCCGGCGAGACCGGGACCCCTCGGGGCCGATCGACTGACCACGGCCGTTCATCCACACCTGCCGGCGACCGAAGAGACCCTTTGTGATGGAAGACATCCGCACCACGCCGCGCCATGAGCGACCCCGAGCGCTCCTCTCGCGATCCGCTTGGGCCCGGCGTGCACAGACGGAATCCCGGAACGCGTCATGAGTGAATCCATCTTCGACGCCAGCGGGGCGCCGCATCCGGTCGAATCGACCGAGCCCGCGCCGGCGACCTTCAAGCGACCTGCACCCCCGATCAATGGAGCCAAGGTCATCATTGCGCTCTTCGCAGCAATGCTGATCTCGGCGATCGTCGTGGCGGTTGGCTTGGCGGCCGGCGTGCGGGGTGGGGATGTCGCCTGTCTCATCTGGGCCGCACTCGCGATCACGGTCTCCGCCATTCCGCTCGCCCTCGACTTCGGCCGGCCCCTTCAACATCGGCACTTGTTCCTCTCGATGTTCGCGATCGCGTACACCGTGAACTTCGTCGTGCCGGTCCTCACCCTCTACATCCCCGCCGTGGGCCCGATGGACCCGGGCGCGATGTCAGGCTCGAACCTAATGCCCCGCGACATCGCACGGGGTCAGTGGATCGCGCTCGCGGGACTGATCTGTTTCTACGCGGGCTATTCCCTCCCGGTCCGATCCCTCGTCAAGCCGCAGCTTCCGAGGACGGGTCGCGAGTGGTCGCAGTATCCCGCCCTCGTCGTGATCTTCCTCCTGACGCTCTTCGGCTGGGCGGTCTTCGGGGCAGGATCAGCCGGTCTCATCCCGCGCTCGGCGGGAACGGGCTGGACCGCTGGCATCGCTTCGCTCACGGTCACCGCTTCGGCACTGCTGACGGCCACCTACCTGCGATACCGCTCGCGCGCCGCATGGGTCCTTCTGCTCATCCTCGTTCCGGGGACGACGGTCGTGAACTTCACAACAGGGTCGAAGACGGCCGTGCTGTTGCCGATCACGATGGTCGTGATGACCTGGATCATCGTGCACAAACGCATCCGCGCCCGGTGGATCGCGGCGGGCTTCATCGCCATCATCCTGCTCTATCCCGTCGCGCATTTCTGGCGCAACGACATCCTCGAAGAGAACACACTCACGATGGCCCACGTGATGGCCAACCCCGGACCCGCGGTCGACCGCACGATCGCGTTCCTGTCGAGTTCTCGAGGCGGCGAGTACATCGCGCAAGGACTCGACGCCACTGGCCGACGACTCGATGCGATCGGAATCTGCTCCGTGATCATCCGGGACACGCCCTCGATTTCTCCCTTCCAGAACGGTCGGACGCTGGCCCTGATTCCAATCTCCTTCATCCCGCGCATCCTCTGGCCCGGCAAACCAGAGATCCCGATCGGACGTTGGATCACCGAGACCTATACGATCCATGGCTACAAATCCGAGAGCAGTCTCGCCGCCACCTGGATCGGCGAGTTCTACTTGAACTTCGGCTTGTCTGGTGTCGTGGGCGGGATGCTCTTCATGGGCGCCCTCCTCAGGTTCCTGCACGAGATACTGATGCGACAGAATCCCTCGATTCCCATGATCGCCGTGTCGGCCATCCTGATCACGACCCTCATGATGGGAATCCAGGAAGCGGTCGCTCGATCGATCATGCAGCCGACGATCATGCTGTTGCCGCTTCTGATGACGCACGGCGCGGTCCGCCTCTCCGGAGCCACGCGACGGATCGACCTGAACGAGCGTCCTCCGGTCTGATCATCGTCCAGGAGTGGCGCCACTCGCACGCGCTACTCGGACGACCCTCGCGCCCTGAAGCGTTGGATGACCTCGGCGATCGGCTTGAGCGCGAACGGCGTCGCATGCACCCACATTCCCGTGTGCAGACGTGCCGCGATCAGGTACCAGAAGCCCGTCGCGCCCGACGCGAAGGCGTAGGCGATCGCGACGCCCTGCACGCCGCCAAAACGCCCGCCGAAATAGAGGGCGAGCAGGGAGACCGTCGCGGACACCATCGTGATCCGGAAGACGACGCGTTCGTGGCCTGTCATCACGAGGACGAGCGAACCCGGGCCGAGCATCAGGAAGAAGATGCGTTCGGCCACCAGGATGTAGAGAAGAACGGAGCCCTCGGCGTAGATCTCTCCGTAGGCCAACGTAAGGATCTCGGTGCCGAAGAGCATGAAGATCACGAACGCCACGACGGCTGGCAGACTCGCGGCCGTCGTCGAAGCCCGCACCAGCCGCTCCAACCGCGTGCGTTCTCCTCGGGCGTAGAGGTCCGAGATCAAGGGCGGAACGACGAAGGCGAGAATCGAGAGTGGGAACGCAATCAGGATCGTCAGTCGCTTGGCCGCACCGTAGAGCGCGACGTCGGAGGACGTCAGCAGGGATCCGATGATCCATAGGTCCGCCTGGACCGAGGCCACCTGCAGGATTCCTGCGCCGAAGATCGGCAGCGTGCTCGCGAAGAGCACGCGCGTACGGGGCGGTCCGTCCGGGCGCACGCCCGCAAAAGGCAGCCAAACCACGAACACAGCCAGTCCCGCCCCGACGATCGTTGTGACGGCACAGATGGCGATGATCGAATCGTAGTCGACGCTCGTCCCGGTCCAGAGAAGGCCGGCGCATACCAGGGCCAGGGTCGTGGGAATCAGCGCGCCGTGCAGGAAGGCCGCCAGGCCCACACGGTGCATCCCCTGGATGGCGCCCGACCCGATGTTGAGAATCATCCGCGACCCGATCCAGAGCGTGACGAGCCCGATGCCGCCCGCCATCAGCGGAGAGTCGAAGACGCTCGTCGCGAGCCAATCGCCCCCACCGATGCCGAAGACAACGACGACGAACACGCCGGAAACCGCCGCGATGCTGATCGCCGAGCGCAGCGCGCGCAGGGCATGACCACTCCGGCCGGATCCCAGGTCCGTCGAAATCAGCCTCGAGAGCGGACGCGTGAGTCCGAACTCGCCGACGTTCGCGACGACGATGACGATGCTCTGGGTGAGGAAGTAGATTCCCAGTCCCTCGGGCGAGAGCAGCCGCGCGAGCAGCACCTGTGAAGAGAAGCCGCCCACCAGCGCCAGCATCTGGGCCACGAAGGCCCAGGCCGCACCCTGCAACAAGAAGCGAGAGAGGGCCCCCTTCGGCACCCATTGCGCGGGACCCCGCGCGGTCTCCACGCGCGCTTCGTCATCATCGGACGGACCGTCGGGAGGCGGCGTCTCGTTCATCGTCATCGGCCGCTCAACGCCCGGCGACGAGGCGATAGACCTCGGCGTATTCTTCGGCGATCTGCGAAGGCGCGAATCTCCGCGCGTTCTCGAAGCCCTTCGCGACCAGCGCGTCCGCGTAGTCCTCGTCCTCGATCAGTCGGCAGATGCCGCGACGAATGTCTGCGACGTCGAAGGGATCGACCATGCAGGCTGCATCGCCGGCTGCCTCGGGCATCGCGCAGACATTGCCAGCCACGACCGGTCGACCCACCGCCTGCGCCTCGATGATGGGCAGACCGAAGCCTTCATAGGTACTCGCGAAGACGATCAGATCGGCCTTCTCGTACTCTGCGACGAGCTCCTCCCGACTGAGTTCCGCGTGTGCCTCGAAATCGATCTCGAGCGCTTCCATGCGTGCGCGGACCGCCTCGTCGGGCGTTCCGACGATCGCCAGCTGCACGGGGAGCCCGGCGATCGCTTCGACCACACGCGGCAGGTTCTTGTTCGGACCGGTCCCGATCTGCAGGAGTCGCGGGCGGTCCGCGTTGCGCTTCGCGGGCGCAGCCTGGAACTCCAGTGAGAGCGGCGGGTGGATCACGTGGATGCACTCGGGCGGGTAGCGGACCCACTCGAGCAGCGAGTCCCGACTGAACGTGGAGATCACTGTGACCTGTGCGCTCCGCTTGAGGGGCCACCAATACCAGAGGAACCAGAAGACCCAGCGGCGCGCTCCCTTCAAGCGCTCCAGCGACACGCAGTCGAGCACCGTGAGCACCGTGTTCGCGCGCGGCAGGAACCAGGCGAGATAATGCACATCGCCGAGCACGTGGTTCAGCGGCGCGCGACGCCGCCAGGCCGCGAGCGCGTCCTTCAATCGACCGGCGATCCCGCGACTCGCGTAGCGGTTGACGTGTAGCTCGACCTCGATGTCCGCCGGCATCGCCTTGCGGACGTCATCGAAGAGCCGTTCGACGCTGAACTGTCGGCCCTGGGCGCGACGTTGTAGATGATGGACTTCGATCGGCTGTCGTGAGTTCACGAGACACGAGACCCTACGCACGATGGTTGTCGCTGGGACGCCCTTCGACCGACAGCCAAGTTTCGTCCCCACCCGTTCTCGTCGCTGGACACGAAGTCACTTCCTCGTTCGTCATGGACCGATCGCGATCGGCTGGCCGGATCGTGGTGGCGGTCGAGCTTACCCCAGTCCCCTGTGTTTCGGGATTCTGAACCCGTCTCATCGACTCCGACGTCGATCGTCACCACCGCTTCAAGCGGCGTACGGGCGATTCGCCCCCGACTTCGACCGACGTCCTGACCGACCAGCTGCGTTCGATCTCGGCCCAGCGCATCCGGCTCGCCCGATCCGTCCGGAGATAGATCGGCACGCCCTCGGCAGTGCGAGCCACCGCATAACGCGCATCGGTCTCGAGATCGGGGACCTGGATCCTGCCGCGCTTGGGGTTGTCGACGACCAGCCAGCGCTCGTCGCCCAGCAGAACTTCGAGCGCGATCGCATCGCCCGTCTTCGTCAGCTCTCGAACCCCCGCGGCGACTGTGCCCACCGCGACCTGAGGGCGATGCGGAACGATCAAGGTATCGAACACGCGGGATTCGCCGGGCTTCGCACGACCGGACCATCGCTGGAAGGCGGCAAACGTCGGGCCGCCCCGGCAGTCCTCGTCGACACTGTCTGCCGAATCCCGAACGCACCGACTGGGGGGCAGATAGGCCGACACTTCGACTGCGTCGACCTCACGGTCGGAATGCGGAACGAAATAGACGAGCGCGTGTCGCGCGGGATTCCGAACTCGCCAGATGTTGCTGAGGGGCTGGCGATTGTACAGATCGAAGAAATGCTCTCCGGCTTCAGCGCCCAGATCGCGCGCATGCCACACCGGGCCCATGGAGACCGTCATGTCACTCGGCACCTCGAAGCGGTCCCGGATCAACATGAAGCGATTCTTCACGAAGAAGATCTTCCTCTGTTGCCGGATCTGCCAGCCGTTCGGGTCCTTGAATTCGAGCGTGGCCACGCTCACGCCGCGCGAATCGGCGAAATGTGTCACGGTCGCACCCGTGCCCGGGCGACCGTACCGGCCACCCCAATGCCGCCTGACGAAGGGAAGCGACTCGTCCTGCGGCGCCCGGACATGACCGAAGAACCAGTAAGGAAACGAGCCGGAGGTAAAGAGCACGGATCCAGCGTCAACCAGCGAGATCAGGGCGCCGACCTCCGACTGACCGTGCTGCTGTCCGGCGACGAGATTGAAGACCGCGTGCATGTCTCCTGGGTCGTGACCGCTTCGCAGCACGAGCTTGTCGGGCATCGTCTTTCCGGAGAACGCGTACTTCTTTCGCTGACGCTCGCGATCTTCCTTTCGAATCCGTGATGCGTACGCGCGCTGGGTGACGACGGACCCGCTGCCGTTCAGCGTGTAGACATCGAAGGAGATCTTGTTCGCTGCGGACGCATCCGCTTCGATCGAAAAGGGCGCCTCGGATCGTTCGACCTCGATGTAGTACGGCTTGCCCGCATCGACGCTGAGGAAGGGCTCGACACTCTTCGGCATGAGCAGGTCGACGCCGCTCATCTCGAGTGAGTCGCGATAGAGGGGCGGCTTCGCGAGCGTTTTCTTTCGGTCGCCTTGCCAGCGCCAGAGCGTGATCTGCGCCGGCCGTTCGTCGTTGAGGTTGCGGATCCCCAGTGCGACTCGCACGAGCGGCGTCGATTCGGGGACGAAGACCGTGCTCGCCGCGTGCCCCGGGTCGACGCGGCGTTCGATGCGCTCCGCCGGCCGATGGCTGGCCGAGAGGACCTCTTCGCGATCCTTGGGTCGGCGAGGCTCGAGCGTCTCGTCCGCAGCGGAATAGGCGCCCATCAAGGACGGATGCGATGCGTACAACATGTCCCGTCGAGGCCATTCGTCCCGCACGCGGTTCTTCGCGTAGCTGAAGAGGCGGTGCGCCAACCAGCGGTACTCGGGTTGTCTGGTATGCGTGGCGGCTTCCTCGAAGAGCCAGGTCAAACCGCTCGGATCCGGTAGCCCGACGCTGTCTCCGTAGTTGGGCATGACACCGAGCGGAAGGGTCGTGGCCGCGAACCGATCGACGAGGGCCAGAAATCGCTCGTCCTTCCAGACCTTCTCTTCCAGACCGGCGACTTGCATGTAGCGCAGGATCGCCGGCCACCAGACGACCGTGTTGTAATGGGCCGAATCTTCATAGGTATCTCGCGCGGCCCAGAACGCATTCCAATTGTCGCGCGCGTAGGCTCTCCAGGACGCGGCTTCGCGTGCATCGGGAAACAGATCGGCCACGAGGCGATAGCCGAGAGCCGCGGTCATCGCGCGATTGTGCGCGCCGTGCTCGCGATTCGGCCACAGTCGGCGCGCACGATCGAGCAGGAGTTCGCGAACCAGCGCGTGGTCTTCGGGCGTCAGGGTCGGAGAATCTCGTAGCCAGCGATACGCCATCGCCGGACGGTCGAGATCGTCGAAGCCGATCGGCGCCTTGGGATTGCATTCCTTCTCGCAGACACCATCTCCACCGGGCGTCGAAGCACTGCAGAACTGCCACGCATGGCCACGCCGAAGGAAGACCATCGCGTCGGCGATCCGACGCTCCTCGCATTCCCCGCTTTCGCATGACACGCGATAGAGGAAGGCCTCGCGCATCGCGTTCCCGTAGAGTCTCTCGCTGCATTCGGACACGAGATAGATTCGGAAACGATCGGCGAAGGACTTGATGCGCTCGAGATAGTGTTCGCGCGTGATCGGCTTCAGCCAGGTTCGCGGCGGGAACCAGGGCGCCCGCGCGTCAGAGGCGAAGCGAAGCGTCGAAGCGGCCTTGGAGGATTCCCCGGCAGCCTGAATCGCCCGCTCCTCGATCGTGCCGACGTCTCCAGCTGAGGCGCGAGCAAAGGTCCGAAACCAGAGATCGCGCTTCGACTTTCCCGACTTCGCCTTGCCGTGGCGGAAGGCCTGGCCCTGCGGATACGGATCCTCCTTCGCTCTCGCCTGTGCCACGCGATAGGGCGTGCGCCTCGCAACCGTGAACTCGACGTAGTAGAGCGCGCCCGGCTGCACGACCTTTCGCGGAAAGAACGAATGAGTCCGAAAACCGTCCGATCCCGAAAAATCGATCACGTCGTCGAAGATCGGCTTGCCTCCCGTCGTGGAGCGGTGCGCGCCCTTCCAGCGATAGATTCGAATCCGCCCGGGTCGATCGTCGTCCGCGTTGTCGAATCGAAAATCGATCCGATGCAGACTCGCCTTTCGCGGGACGAAGGTCTGGCCAACTTTGATCGTCGGGCTCCCGACCTCCGCCGAGCGGAATCCGGGGTCCTGCACGAGCTGGGATTGATCGAGGACTTCGGCAGTCGGATCTGGGCTCAGCCACAACTCCCAGTCGGCCCCCCATGCCTGGCTGCTGGCGAGAACGCTGCCGGCCATCGAGGCCATCAGGAAAATGCAGACGAGCACGACCATCCGCACGGCGCGCCGAGCAAGGAGTCTGTGACCATGGGCGTGCGCGCGGGGGATGCTGCGATCAGCTCTCATCTCGCGTCCTCGTCGTCGATCCACCTCGTCTGCGGCTCGGAATCCATCCCCTGCGCATCGACCATCCGGCAGCCCGAATTGCACACTTTCTGCGCATCGAGGGGGAAACACCTGCCCGCCCGACCCTCGGATCCGCGCGCGCGGAGGAAGGCTCGAGGAACCCCGTAGACTCGCCCGAAGCGAGGGTCCGACTCAGTCGCGAATGTGATCGTCGCAGAGCGCCTTCATCACCATGTGCCCGAAGATGAAGTGCACGTCCTCGCAGATCTGCATGTCGAAGCTCGGCACCCAGAGCGAATGCTCAGCGATCTGCTTGACCTTCCCGCCGTCGTAACCACAGATGGCGAGCGTGACGCCACCGGCCTGCTTGGCGTATTCGAGCGCGCGGACGACGTTCTCGGAGTTTCCGCTGCCCGTCACGACGATCACGAGGTCCCCCTCGTCCATCAGGTTCTTGAGCTGCTCGCTGTAGACATCGTCATAGGAGATGTCGTTGCTGTAGGCCGTCATCAGTCCCATGTTGTCCGACAGACAATGGCCGCGGAAGGGCTTGCCCGTCGACAGGTAGGCCATCTTGTTCCAGTCGTTGATGTAATGCGAGGCGGTCAGCGCGCTGCCGCCGTTCCCGCAGACGATGATCTTCTTCTTGTCGCCCCACGCCTTCTTGATCAGAGAGATGGCGTTGTCCACGGACGCATGGTCGACCTGACCCATCATGTGGGACAGATGACCGTAATAGGACGAAACCGAGAACTCCATGTGTGAACCTTCCATGCAACCCGTCAGGGTCGGTAAAAAATGATCTGACTCCCATTGGCGTCGAATCCGAACTTGATCTCTCGCAGACCCGGCAAGGCATGGGCGATGGCCGCATGCCGCTCGGGCGGCGCGAAGAACATCATGAATCCGCCACGGCCCGCGCCGAGCAGCTTGCCGCCGAGGGCGCCTGCGCGCCGCCCGGTCTCGTACCAGTCGTCGAGCTCGCTGTCGCTGATGCCTTCGACGAGGGTCTTCTTCAGCTCCCAGTTCTCGTGAAGGATCTCACCGAAGGCCGCGAGGTTGTCGTGCTCGAGTTCGCGCTTGAGATCTTCCGCGAGCGCGACCATGCGCACGAGGGTTTTCTGGACGCGCTTGTCGTCCTTCGACTTCTTCGTCTGCTCTGCAAGGATCTCGCCAGCGCCGCGACTGCGGCCGGTGAAGAACACCAGGATGTGATCCTGAAGATTTTGGAGCGTCTTGCCGTCGCAGATGATCGGGTCGACGGAGACGGAGTCGTCCGGGTGGAACCGGATGTAGTTGAGGCCGCCATAGGCCGCCGCATACTGGTCCTGCTTTCCGATCGGGTCGCCGCAGATATCGATCTCGATGTGACACGCCTCCGAGGCGAGCTGCTCGTTCGACACGTAGTGATTCTTGAACCCATATAGGGCATGAAGCAGACCGACCGTGAAGGAACTCGAGGAGCCGAGGCCCGTGCCCTTCGAGGGGATGTCCGCCATCGAAGCGATCTCGATTCCACCCTCGATGCCCACTAGACCGAGGCCGGCTCGGATCAGCGGATGCTTGACCTGGTGTGCCGCCTCCACCTCTTCCGTCTGCGCATAGCTCGCGCGAATGCCGGAATCGAATTTCCGATTCACGGTGATGTACATGTACTTGTCGATCGCGGTCGAGACGACGGCGCCGCCATGCTTGTGATAGAAGGAGGCGAGATCGCTGCCGCCTCCGACGAAGCTCATCCGCATGGGTGTCTTGCTGATGATCATGAAGCACTCCCGATTCGGATATCGGCCACGCTCGCGGTCTTCTTGACGAAGGGATGCTCGTCGGCCTCGCGCTCGCGATAGAGCGCTTCGATCTCGGCCTCCGTGAGACCCCGCGAGGCGTATTCCCGTTCGAACCGCTCGCGCCGGAGCGGTTCCGGGCACTCAACGTAGAAGGTCGAGGAAGCCGCTGCCACGAGCGACTCGATCGCGAGCGCAGGGACCCCCTCGAACACCACGACGTCCTCCGGCTCGATCTGGACCGGCAATCCGTCCGCATTCCGCCGGCGAGTCAGGCGGTCGTACGAGCCCAGCGTCTCACGGATCGGACCCGTTCGGTCCTTTAGCCTCCGCACCCAATCCTCGATCGAATCGACGTCGAAGCGTGACAGGACATGCCCGGGTTCACGGTCCTCTGCCGATCGAAGCCAACAGTCCATGGACAAGATGACCGCACGACGACCGCGCTCTGCCAGCACCTCACGCAAGATCGAAGCCCAGGTGCTCTTGCCCGATCGGCTGAGACCACCGACCGCCAGCAGGCTGCCGGGAGGGCAAGCGGGCAACTTCGTCCGCGCCTCCTCGAGCAGGCGCCCGTGGGTCTCGACGATGAAGGTCACGGCGTCCTCGACGTTCGAACATTCGAAATCGGGCTCGACCGCCAAGCGTCCATCTCGACCGGCATGACCCGTGCGCACCAGGATCGAACGCAGGCCCGCATTGCGGGCGGTCTGCAGGTCGATCGTCGTATCCCCCACCATCCACGAAGCAGCGAGGTCGACCTGCAGGTCGGCCTCCGCACGCTCGATCATTGCTATGCCCGGCTTCCGACAGGCGCATTCGATCTTGAGCTCGGGCCTCTCTCCCTCGAAGCCGCGATCCGGATGATGCGGGCAGTGGTAGATCGCATCGAGAAAGGCGCGCTCCCGACCGAGCAGCGTCTCGAGCTTGTTGTGGATCCGTTCGAGCTCTGCCTCGTCGCAGTCACCTCGGGCGAGAACGGGTTGGTTCGTCACGACGACGGCGAGCCGCCCGTCCCGATTGAGTCTCTTCACCGCAGCGCCGGCGCCTTCGAGAAGCTCGAGCTGCTCCGCCGCGCTCACACGATTCACTTCGAGATTGAGAGTTCCGTCGCGATCGAGGAACACCGCCGGACACGCATGGCGAAGGGAGCGCCGTTCGACGAGTCCCGATTCCAGATCGCCTTCGACGCGCGCCAAACGATCGGGCGTGCCCATGTCCTTGATGTACTCGCGGCTGTAGTAGCCGAAGAGTCGAGCGTCGGATTCGAGCATCCTAGGAAAGAGATCGTGCGCAAAGTCGAGCTTTCCGGATTCGTTCGACCAGCTCTCGATCGAGGCGCGGTCAATCACGTAGAGCGCCGCGTTCACCATATTGCGCAGATACCGACCCTCTTCGTGCGGATGGGGATGGAAGGCACGGATCCAGCCCTCGGCATCGATGTCGACGAGATCCGAGTCGTGGGGATGATCGTTCGGATGGATGAAGAGCGTGCAATCCGCCTTCATGTCGACGTGTCGTGACCAGAGTCGATCGAGATCCACGTCCAGGACGGTATCCCCGTAGAGCAGGACGAAGCGCTCGGCCAGATCGGGAAGCGCTTCCAGGACGGCACCGGCCGTTCCCCGCGGTTCGGCGTCCACGTGGTATCGAACCGAGAGACCGAAGCGACTGCCGTCACCGAAATGATCCTCGATCACTTTCGAGCGATGGCTGGTCAGCAGTCGGACATCTTCGAAGCCATGGCGGCGAGCGAGATCGAGCTGTAGCTCCAGCAGGGGGCGACCAGCCACCGGCGCCATCGGCTTCGGAATCTTCGACCCGAGCTCACCCGCGAGACGTGTGCCCTTCCCGCCCGCGAGGATGACGAGTTGCTTCACCGTCTTTCCAGGAGCCAGGGATTCGCGATGAGCCAATCGACGGTCGCGATGATGGCCTCACGAATCGTGAACTCGGGCTCCCAGCCCGTTTCGCGCATCTTCGATACATCGAGGAAGACGAAGGGGTTGTCCCCGACCCAGCCTCGATTCCCACCCTGATAGTCGAGCACCGGATCGAGTTCCAGTCGCTGGCAGATCCATTTCACCGAGGTCGAAACGGTGATGTATTCCGGATAGCCCAGGTGGTAGATCTCGACGCGATGCTTCGAGTCGAGTGCGGTCTGCTTCTCGACCACGCCTAGCATGGCCGCAATGCAGTCGGAGATATGGAGATACGACTTCTGCTGCGTTCCGTCGCCGAGAATCTCGAGTCGCGAGGGATCCGCCCGCAGCTTCTTCACGAAATCGATGACATGTCCATGCGGGTAACGAGGGCCAAGGAGCGAAACGAACCTGAAGACGTATCCCTCGAAGCCAAAGCCCTCGCAGTAGGCCGAGATCATGCCCTCACAGGCCATCTTCGATGCCCCGTAGAGCGACGTCTGAATCGGAACAGCGCAGTCCTCGGGCGTGGGGAAGACGGAGGGCTCACCCAGCGCCGCGGCGCTGGAAGCGAAGGCGATTCGCGACACGCCCTGTTCGCGCATCGCTTCCAGAACGTTGAACGTCGCGATCGTGTTCTGCTCCAGATCGCGATAGGGGTTATCGAGACCACCTCGAATGTCGGCGTTCGCGGCGAGATGAAAAACGAAATCGACGCCGTCGAGTGCGCTCGTGAGCGACGCTCGATCCAGCAGATCCCCTTCGATCAACCGATATTCCGGATGCTTCGTGGCATCGGCGACGAATTCTCGCTGGCCCGTCGAGAAGTTGTCGTAGGCGACGACAGAATGCCCAAGGGCGAGGAGTCGATCGGCGAGATTGCTGCCGATGAAACCGGCGCCGCCGGTGATGAGAAATGTCTGTTTGTCGGGGGAGGGCATTTCCGTCTTTCTCAGGAACGCCGACGTTCCGCGTAGATTTCCTGGACTCTCGGCCAGTCGCGCGCCATCAGGGCGTCCCATGAATAGCCGGACTGGACGCAGCGCTCCGCTCCGCGACGCGCGATCGCCTCGCGCTCCTCGGGATGCTCCAGGTAGTGGCGGGCCTTCCGCACCATCTCCTCGTGATCACCGAAGAACTCGGCTTCCTTGCCTTCCTCGTAGCATTCGAGGTGTTGGTCGGTTCGGACGGCGAGGAGGAAGGTGCCGGAGCCCGGAATCTCGAAGCTCCTGGCGGCGGTCTGGTTGTAGTTGAGTACGGAGACGATGCAGAGCCCGATCTTCGCGCCCTTCAGCGCCAGGGCATATTCCTCGTTTCCGAGCGAGGGCTTCAAACGATCACCGAGCTTGCTCCGATTCTTCGAGGCGAACCAGGGCGGATGTCCATAGACCGTGACCGGAACACCCGCGTCGATCAGAGCCAGCACACCCGCTTCCGTGTTCGGCTCGTAGTGACCGATGAAGACGACGGAATCGTCCCATTCCTTCGCGAGTTCGGGCGAGAGCGGCGGCGACGGATCGAAGCGACGATGGTCGTAGCCGAGATCGGTCAACAGGACGCGGGGCTTCTCGAGGTCCTGCATCTTCAGTTGGTCGTCTCGATTCGTCGTGAAGAAGACATCGTAGTGCGAGAGCGTCGAGCGCAAGAGGCGTCGCCTGAGGTGTACGCGCCAATGCCGCGCCGCGAGCGCGTCCGTGATGTGATGCACGAGAAAACAGCCCATTTCGGACAGCGTCTTCAACGTCGACGGGAAGACCCACGAGCCGGTATCGACCCACACGAGATCGGGTTTCAACTCCCGGCATCGAGCGACGAGCGACGCATTGGCCTGCCGCAGCCGAGGTCCCCACAGTGCGTGGGTCTCGAAGACGCGCTGGGCCCGTCCCAATTTCATCCAGCCCAGCTCGACGTCGGTGTCGAAGCCGTGGATGTCGGGCTCGAGTTCGCGGAGTGAGCGGAATCGCGAATAGCACGTGCCGAAGGGGTCCAGCGTGCCCGAGTACAGGATCCTCATCGCGCGCGATTCTACATGAGGGGTGATGCGGAAACCACATCTTTGGCGCGCAGAACCACGATGTCGAAGCCGTCACGAGCGGCGAACGGAAAGACGCACGCATGTGTCGTGCAACGAGATGCTGAACCTGAGCGATGACGTTCGCGACGACGTGACCCGCATGTCCGAAACGCGAAAGCGGTCGATGTCCGACGACATCGACCGCTCTTTCGTTTCGGCTACGCGCGTCGCTCGACGCGCGTACTCTCGGAATCTAGCCCTGGCGCCGGATCGCACCCGTGGTGGTCGCGAGCGAAGCGGCCACGGCAACCTGTCGGATGCGTCGGGGATCGCCCGCACCGATTCGCGACGGCTCGGCGACGGGTGCCTTGACCTCGATGAGCTCACGGAACACGCCGAGCAGGCGAGTGGTCGATCGATCCCAGGAGAAGTGTTCGACACACTTCCGTCCACGCTCGACCATGACACTTCGATGTTCATTAGAGGTCAGACCCTCTTCCATGGCCGTCGCCAGGGAGTCGACCTTGTAGGGATCGGCATAGAGGGCGGCGTCGCCCGCGATCTCGCGGAACACACCGATGTCGGCAGCGACCACCGGCACGTCACAGGCCATGGCCTCGAGCAGCGGGTGTCCGAAGGTCTCGAGATAGGAGGGGAAGACGAACAGCGAAGCGCTGTGGTAGTACTCCTTGACCCGCTCGTAGGCGACTTCGCCGACCAGATGGATGCATTCCGCGACGTCGCCGACGGCCTCGCGAGCCGCGACCATTTCCTTCTGGTACACGGGATCCTGATCGTCGCCGACGATCACCAGATCGGGCGTCTCGGGGCGTCTTCGAACGAGGTCGGCGTAGGCTTCGATCAGCCGGACGTAGTTCTTGTATCGATACACGGAGCTCACCGAGAGGATGACTCCGTCCCTTCGCGGTCCGGGCGTCTCGGGGCGCCAGCCCTCGGCGTCGATGCCATGGTGCACGACGACGCGCGCGTTCTGGTCGAGGCCCATCTCGTCGCCGATCCAGTCGGCGGAATCCTGACTCACGAACATGATGCGATCCGCGCGCTTGGCGGAGAGCCACGACAGTGCGCGCAGCGCGGCGAGACGGAACTTCTGATACAGGGGCCAGCCCTGGTTCATCTTCGTGAAAACGTTCGGGTTGCGGAATGCGGCCACGACCGGGCAGGGCATGCGGATCGGCGAGTACTCACCGACCGAGAAGTAGAGATCGGCGCGCCATTCCTCGGCGAGGCGCGGAACCTGCGTGTGCAGGAAGCGGAAGCGATCGAAGAGTCCGACGGGCGGAAGGGCCAGGACTTCGACGTTCGGCACGCCGGCCAGCGCCTTGGCGAGGCGGTCGGTGCGGACGAGAACGCGGAACTTGGATTCGGGAGCGAGCGCTGCGAGTCGCGGGACGATGTTGACGAGGTAGGTATAACCGCCTCCTCCCCGGGCCATCGAGCCGTCGATCAGGATCCGTCGCGCTTTCGAAAATTCCACTGCCACACTCCTCCGACCGAGTCCGGGTTCGGTCCTCATAGGGCTGTGGGGCCGAGCGGCCGGTCGTGGCAGAAATTCAGCGTCTGGACGCCAGAAAATCGAGGAGAGCAAATGAAACGCCACACAGAGCATTCCCTTGGGGGCGGTTTGGCATGCCTGGCAGAGACGAGGGCCGCTTGGCTGCGCGCGTCCTTCACGAGAGGGCCGCAGTGGAAATCCCGGGGTGCGCGGACGCCGCGGCGCGACTGGATCGAGGGCGCCTGGCTAGCCGCGAGTGCAGCGGCAGATCATGTTCTCGGTCCAGATCGCCTGAGATTTGCCTGACTCGATCATCCGCGCGACCGAGGCCATGCGGGTGATCAGCCGCCAAAGGACGACCCGCAGGCGCCCCTTCAAGCCGTCCGGGACGGGGCCGGTTTCGACGAACCGGAAATCGTCGAAGCCCCAGAGACGGAAGAGTTGCTGGAAGGATTCCGGAATGAAGATCGTGAGGTGGGTGAGGTCGCCATAGACGACCTGGTTCGAGAAGAGGCCCTGACCGTTCGGCGTCTGCATGATCAGGACGCCGCCTGGCGCGAGCGCATCGCGCAGCGTCGGCACCAGGGTCATCAGCTCGTCCTTGGTGAAATGCTCGAGGAAATCCAGCGCAACGATGGCCTGGTACCCGCCCGACGCAGACCCCAGGACGTCGAAGACGTCCGCGACGCGCGCATTCAGACCGCGCTCGGTCGCGAGTTGAACCTGTTCGGGCGCGAGATCGATGCCCTCGACTGCGCTGAAGCCGTTCCGACCGAGATACTCGAGCATGTCGCCGGCGCCGCAACCGAGCTCCAGGATTCGAGCATCCCGAGGCAGATCATCGAAGAGCGGGAGGAACTTGTGCCGGCACCAGCGGAAATAACTCTCTCGATCGGCGGAAGAGACCGGACGTTCGGCTCCTTTGAACGTCGAGACATATCGTTCGTAGAGTTCGGTCCGGAAGTCAGACAATTCGTCAAATGCCTCGGCGCGTGATGCGAGTACGCACGGTTCGCGAAGATTAGACAGTTTCCTCGAACAGGGCGAGCAGACGCTTCGCGGTCAGCGACCAAGAGAAGTCGTCGAGTCGCCGAACGCCCAACTCGATACGCCGGGAGCGGTCCTCCTCGGAATCGAGCGTCTCTTCGATGCGCGCCGCAAAGGCCGAAGCATCATCGGGATCCGCGTAGAGCGCAGCGTCGCCCGCAATCTCGCGAAACACCGGGATGTCGGACGCGACGAGCGGCACTCTACTCACCATCGCCTCGAGCAGCGGATGTCCGAACGTCTCGAGGCAGGACGGAAACACGAAAGCATCGGCGAATCGGTACCAGCCCGCGATGTCGCGATAGGGCACGCCACCCAACAGGTGCACGTTCTCGGCCAGCTCGCCACATTCGCTTCGAATGCGCTTCATCTCGTCGAAATACTGCGGGTCCTGATCGTCGCCGATGATGACGAGATCGGGAGTCTCCGGTCGACGCTGCCGAAGCTCGAACCAGGCCCGGATCAGCGTCGTGTAGTTCTTGTATCGATAGATCGAGCCGACCGCGAGCAGATACCGGTCGAGATCGGTCGGTTTGTAGGTCCGTGCGGTCCAGTTCTCCACGTCGATGCCATGATGGATCACGCATCGCTTGGACTCCGGAATGCCCAGTTGATCGCCGATCAATTCGGACGAGTCGTGACTCACGAAGATCACACGCTTGCAGCGACGCGCGGTCGCCACCGCCAGCGTTCGAAGGATGGCGAGGCGGACTCGCTGGCGCAGCGGCCAGCCTCCCTCGACCGGTGCGAAGACCGTCAGGTTTCGAAAGGCCACGATCACGGGGCACGGAGCGGAGAGAGGCGCGTATTCGGCAACGCTGAAGTAGAGATCCGCGGCCCATCTCTCGGCCATGCTCGAGCCAGCCCAGAGCATCGACCTGATCGTATTGAGATAGCCGAGACGACGCGCCAACAGGATCTCGAGATTCGGCGGCCCTTCGAGCGCTTCGACGAACGCCTTGCTGTTCACGATGAGGAGGAAGCGATGCTGCGGCGCGAGAGCGACGAGTGTGGGCACGAGATTCAACAGATAGGTGAGGCCACCTCCGCCGCGCGCCATGCTGGCATCGACGACGATGCGAAGCCCGGTGCCGACGGGCGATTCATCGCTCTGCATATTCAATCCGAACGCCTGTGCTCGACGCGACCCACCTGCGATTTGACCGCGCGGAACTTGCCGTTCGATTCGCGCGGGATCGAATCGACCTCTGCGAGGCGAATCGTGATCTGATCGCCGACGCGCGAGCGGATCTCGCTCTCGAGTGCGGCTTCGGAATGCCCATCGAAGCTTGCCGACGGCACGTAGAGCACGTCGATCTCGTTCACGTCGTCCTGCCGGATCTGCGCTTCGATGACCGATCGCTGGCTCTTGAAGATATGATCGAGCCGCCCGATCTTCCGGCCGTCCGGCGTAACCACGTAGTCGTCGCTTCGTCCGTCCACGTCCAGGAACGCGTCTCCGGCCCGGCCGCAGGGACACGGATGCTTGAGTCGGGTTCCGCTATCTCCGATCCGGTAGCGGAGGAACGGCGTGACATCGTTCGCGAGGCCGGTCACGAGGAGCGGTCCGCGCACGTATTCGTCGGTCTCTTCCCGCGGCTCGACCTCGACGACGCAGTACTCCATGTCGACGTGCAGATTGTGCTCGGCACATTCCGTCATGGAGACGGTGAACTCGGCCGTTCCGTATCGATCCCAGACGCTCGCCCCGAAGGCTTCTTCGATCGCCTCACGCTGGTAGGCGAGGAGCGATTCGGAAGACGTGAAAATTGCCTTCAGTCGATCCGGTGGCAGCGGCCGACCGAGTTCCAGCATCGATTGCGCGGCTTGATAGAGCGCAGAAGGGTATCCGTCGGCATAGAGCGCCGGATGCGAATGAATCGCATCGACATAGGCCTCCTGGTTTCGCTTCGTCATGTGATAGATCGAGAAGAGGATCTGCCTCTGATAGGCGTTGTTCCTCCAGAACGGCGGATTCGCCTGAGAGACCGGAACGATCAGCTGTCCGCCGAAGGTCAGATGCCGATCGCGCGTCCCGACACCATGCTGTGCGCGCAGGCGCCAGACGGTCGCGTATTCCTCGGCCAGGGTCTGGCGCGAGTAGTAGAGCGAGAGCGCCGTCCCCGTCGTGCCGCTGGTTTTTCCTCGGAGGATTTGTCGTCGCGGAACGTCCGCCGCCACGAAGGTCTCGGGGCGATCGCGATACACATCCTTCTCGAGCACGGGAATCTGCGCGAGCGTACGCTCGATCGACTCGAGCGGGGTCGCCGCGTCGATGGGCGGGGAGATGCCGGAATAGTGTGGAGAGAATTCACGGGCGCGCTCGACGAGCTCCCGCAACCGCATCCACTGGAACGCGTGCAGCGTCTCGAGCGGCTCGTTGACCGAATCCTGTAGATGGTCGAGGGACCTCTCGAAGAGCGGGGAATAACGCGTGCGAGCCCGATTCAGCCCCGAAATCGTACATGCCGCATTCTGCGCGAAGACCGGCAACTTGTTGTAGAGGCTGTTCATGACGCTTTTCTCATCGCGCGTGCGACCCTGCGATCGGGTCTGCAGTCCTCGGAACCTAGAGTCTCCGAAACCGTCCGAATCTCCACGATGAACGGCGAGCACCATAGCAATTCCGCCGGATTCGACTCGTCGCATCGATCTTCTCACGGACCGCGCGAAGACCGCGCGATGGGCTCACGAAGACGATGGAAACTGCGCTTCGATTGCGATCCGATGAAGTGTTCGAAACCCCACGGGGCCGGAGAACCGAACCGGATCGAATGACAAACGGCGTCCGCTTCGCGACATGCGATCACGCGACGCGAATGACTTCCCCCGAATCGTTGTACAATGCCGCCTCCGCAGAAACAGTCCGACTCTTGCCCGACGCCGTACGCGTGGACGGCGAGCTTCGCGGAGCCGTAGGTGGATCGTCGATGAGATGTTTGATGGATGGCAGCTGGGAGGATTCCTCGCTCGACTACCATCGACCCCAGGACATGTACCGGGTACAGGTCGGGCTCTTCGCGAACCTCGAGCCCGTTCAGGGTACCTACTTCATCCTGCCGCGTAGCACGAAGCTGCTCTGGAATTACTTCCGCGAAGTCGGACTTCGCGAGACCTGGCGCAAGGTCATGTCGCGGCTCCAGGAACGCAACCGGAACGAGAAATTCCTTTCGATCGGCATCGGCGAGATCGTCAGTTCTCCGCGTACCGGCGACTTCGAAGCCGGCGAACGCGTACTGTTCCTCGCGCCAGGTCTGCCGGCATGCGTCGAACGCGCCGTGCTTCCCAGCGCCCTCCTCGTCCCAGCACCCGCGGAGCTCACCCGACTTCTCGAAGAAGACAGCCTGCTCTATCTGAGCAAAGCGGACATCCAACTGCCGGCCAGAGAATGGTGGCAATCGGTCAGCGCGTGGAATCCCTACTCGGGCTCCGCTCTTTCCGACGGCATCGGTGACGAGTTCTCGGCGGAGTTGACGCGAATGGTGTCTCGAGCCGACTGGTCGGGTGCCAAGCGCCTGGCACAACCCAAGCCGACCCAGACGCAAGAGATCTATACGACTCTCGGCACCTTCGTCGCGCCGGGCCAGAAGCAGAAGCGCGCCGTCCTCTTCGGTTACGGGCATTATGCGAAAACGAACATTCTCCCGAACGTCCGCCGATCGGTGAAGATCGAAGCGATCCACGAGATCGATCCGACGCAGATCCCGAAGAACTGGGGACAGATCCAGCGCTGGGATTCGTCTCCCTCGGTCCGCGCCACGGAGAACTACGACGTCTACTTCATCGCGGGTTACCACCACTCGCATGCCCCGATCGCAACGACGGCTCTACGTCGCGGCGCCTACGCGGTCGCCGAGAAGCCGATCGCCGTCGAGCGAGATCAGCTCGCAGACCTACTCGAGGCGATGGACCGCTCCGAACATGGTTTCTTCGCATGCTTCCACAAACGCTACTCGCCGTTCAACGAGCCGGCATGGCAGGACCTCGGTTGCAGCGACGGCGAGGCGATCAACTACCACTGCATCGTGTACGAGGTGCCGCTTCCCGCCTTTCACTGGTACCGCTGGCCGAATTCGAAGAGTCGCCTCGTTTCGAACGGCTGCCATTGGCTCGACCACTTCCTCTACCTAAATCGCTTCTGCCCGGTCGAATCGTTCTCGGTCGAACAGTCGCCGGACGAATCGATCAATTGTTCCGTCACGCTCGAGAACGGCGCCTACTTCACGATGGCGCTGACTGACCGGGGAAGTCAGCGAATCGGACTACAGGACTACGTGGAGCTGCGCGCGAAGGGTGTGACGGTGAAGATCGTCAACAACGCGCACTACATGGCGGAAGACTCGATGCGCGTGCTGCGCCGTTCGCGCATCAACAAGACACTCCCCTATCACCTGATGTACAGCAAGATCGCGTCCCAGATCGCGCGGGAGGCGCCGGGTGACACCAGCGACTCGGTGCGCATCTCGACCGAATTGGTGCTGGATCTCGAGGAACACCTCGAGGCATTCGAGCAGGAATCGACGCAATCGCTTCGACCGACCCCGGGCCTCGAGCTCGCACTCGAAGCAGGCAGCTGACCCGAACGAAACTCGGCCCTAACGATCGTCCGACGCGAAGGTGTTGCTCGCCGTGAAACGACCGCGGCGAACGTCGAAGGCATCGAGCAGATCGTCGCGCACCAGAATCCAGTTTGCCTCGAAGAAGGTCTCGAGTTCCTGATGCCATGCGTCGTAGGCGTCCAGTCCGCCGGGCACGACCTTGCAGACCCGATAGGGCAGATTCTCCACGAGATCGAAGACATCGCGCAGGAAGCATCGCGTCGAGATCCAGCAATGGTTGTACTCGAACTGGAACAGACCGATCCGCCGTTCGGCCATCAGCGGCGCGGCCCCTCGCAACACGGACAAGTCGAAACCCTCGACGTCGGATTTCACGAAATCGACTACATCGATCTTTTCGTGTTCGAGGACTTCGACGAGCGTCGTCACGGACACGTCGACGCTGGGTGTCGCACCGCCTTCGAGCATCGAATCCGTCAGAAGGTGTTTGATACCGGTGATCCCGGGCGAAGCATCGAAGGCCGCACGACCCGGGGCGTCCGAGACCGCTTCGCTTCGAATCGTGATTCGATAACCCTCGGGCGGCGGCTGGAGACGTTCGGTCAGCTGCGCGCGAATCTCGTCCGAAGGCTCGAATGCCCACAGATTGACGTGTTCGACGCTCGCCTCGCGGCACGACTCGAGGAGATGCGACGACCAGTATCCGATGTTGGCTCCGACGTCGACGACATCGAGCGGCTCCCCGCGCCGCTGCGCCCAGAGCGCAAGCCGACGATGTAGCGCGTACTCGCCGTTGATCTCGGGATCGTTGTGTCCGTCGCGGCGCGCGTGTCGGTAGATCAAGCGGCCGAGTCGCCAGAGCGCCCTTCGTCCGACCAGCGATTCGAGGATGTTCATCCCACGTGTGCCGAGACTCGCAGCCATCCCTACTCCTCGCCTTCCGACCGTCGCGCGCGTTTGATCTCGACACGCTCGCCTCGTGAGGCGGATTCGAGCGTAGCGAGGCTCCCCATCGCGACCGCGACGAGTTCATCGAGGGGAATGACCGAGCCGAAGCCCTCCGCGAGAGCCAGGCGCGTCGCGTCGATCGCAGCCTTCTGCCCCTTGTCCTGGTTCACCCCGCGTAGCTTCTTTCCGCCGGGCAGCGTCGTCCCGCGGAAGTTGTCGCAGACGGCACTCTGACCATCCGCATGTACTTCCCAGCGCTCCTTCGACAGATCGGTACTCGCATTGGCGAGATAGGAGATGCTCGCCGTCGATCCATCGGGATAGGAGAAGAGCGCCATCATCGAATCGTCGGCTTCCGGATCCCGGCCGAGCGCCCTTGCCTGCACGCTCGTCGGCACGTCACCGACGAGATAGGTGCAGAGGTCGATGAAGTGACACATTTCACCGATCACCCGTCCGCCACCGACCTTCGGATCGGTCAACCACGTACCCGAAGGCGGCGGACCTGCCGAGACGACGTACTGGATCGCCATCGGGCCGACACGCTTCGCGAAGGCCTCGCTAACGCCCTGCGCATGCGATGAGAATCGCCGGTTGTACCCGACCGTGAGGAATCCCTTCGTCTCGCGCACCGCGGACGCGACCGACTCGACCTCCTGCGCCGAAAGGCCGACGGGCTTCTCCAGCCAGACGGCCTTGCCCGCGCGCAGGGCGGCCTCGGTCAGACTCGCGTGCGTGTCGTGTCGCGTGGCGATGAAGACGAGATCGACCGACTCGTCGGAGAAGACCTCGGCGGGGTCGGTGCCGCAGGTATCGAAGCCGAAGCGCTTCGCCGTTCGCTGGGCGGATGGGCCGGTCGACGTGACGATCGAGCGTCGACTAACTCCACTCGTCTTCTCGAGAATCGGGAGCAGCACGGCCTGGGCATAGTTGCCGGCGCCGATAAAGGCGACGCCTAGATCACCCTTGCGCACCTTTCGCGCCCCCGACGAGAGCCTCAGAGTCCGGCCGTCGTCGACTTCTTCCGCATAACGGAAGACCGCGGCCAGGGCCTTGCGTTCGCCCTTCGCCAGCGCTTCGTAGGTCGTCGTCGCCGTTTCGAATGGGACCGTTTCGACGTCCATCTTCATGGGGTCGATCTGCCCGCGCGCTGCGAGATCCAGGAACGCCTGCAGGTTTCGCTGTTCCGTCCAGCGCACGTAGGCGAGCGGATAGTCGAGGCCGACCTCCTCGTAGCGGCGGTCGTAGCGACCGGGCCCATACGACATGCTCATGCGCAGCTCGAGCTCTTTCGCGTAGAAGCTGCGGCGATCGAGGTCCATCGCCGTCTCGCCGACCGCCACCACGCGCCCCTTGTGTCGCGAGAGTTCCGCGGCGAGTTCGACGGGTGCGGAGCTCTGCGACGCCGCCGTGACGATCGCGAGATCGACCCCGTGTCCGCCCGTCACGCGAGCGAGAAGCGCAGCGTGGTCGTCGCTCGGCGATCCACCCCAATGCATGCCCTGTTCGATCGCCTCCGCGACTCGCTTCGGGTCGAGGTCCAATCCGTAGACTCGGCAGCCATTCGCGAGAAGCAGCTGCACCGTCAGCTGGCCGATCAAGCCGAGCCCGATCACGGCGACTACTTCGCCGAGGGTCGGCTCACCGACACGCAATCCCTGCATGGCGATCGCGCCGAGCGTCCCGAAAGCGGCCACGTCCAGGCCGAGTCCGTCCGGCACGTGCGCGGTCAGGTTCTCGGGCACGATCACGAGCTCCGCGTGGTTCGCATAACCCGCACCGGCGCATGCGACCCGATCGCCGGGCGCCAGCGATGAGACGCCATCACCCACGGCTTCGACGATGCCCGCGCTCGCATATCCGAGCGGCTGGGGCGCATCGAGCCGATTCATCACCGTGCGGTAGGTGGGCAGCGGACCTTCCTGTTGCAGCTTGCGGGTGACCTGCTTGACGAGGTCCGGGCGACTCCGCGCCTTCCCGAGCATCGACTTCCGCGCGAAATCGATCGCGGTCTTCTCGGTGCCCGGAGACATCACGGAATAGACGTTTCGTACGAGCACCTGCCCGGGACCGACCGCGGGCGCCGGTACTTCGACCAGTTCGAGCGAACCCGTTCGCGCGTTCTGCAGAATCTGTTTCAAGGGTGCGTCCCCATTCCTCGATCAACGCTCATCGTCATCACGCCTCGCGTTCCACATGTCCGACCCATCCCGCATGAGGTACGAAGGAGCGCTCCCAACCCACCGAATCGAGCCCCCGAGCCTCGAGCTGCGCGCCCTCGACGTCGACCTCGCCCACTTGCACGTCGGCGTGCGAACGGACCGCTGTGATGCGCGGTCCCGCATCTTCCATCGGCGCACGCAGCTTCGACAGCTTCTGCTCGTCGAAACCCATCAAACGCACCGCCACGAGATCGACCGCGATCGGATCCGTTCCCGCGAGTACGACACCCAAAGGAACGTCCATCGGAGCGAGGGGGCCTTCGCCCTCGCCCGCCAACACCCCGTCGATGATAGTCAGCACCGTCCGCACAGGGCCAGCCGAATCGAGATGAAGGCCATCACGGTCGCTGTAGTAGAGACAGCGATTGAGGTCGCAGCACATGCGCCAGGTCGTGCGGTTTCCGTGCCAATTGCCGGCGCGTACGAATGCGTCCCCGCGCGCGGCGTTCTCCACGCGGCGGACGAATCGGAAGGCCCCGAGCATGCGTCCCTTCGCGAGCATGGGCCGCGCGATCTCGGTCGCCCTGGACCGCATGCGATCGATCAGACGACGGTCGGGATACTCGTCTCCCCCCTCCTCGACCGATCCGAGACTGTGATGGGGCAGCCAATTCTTGTCGCCGTTGATCCCGACGAGATTCTTGAGAGCCAGGGTGACGCCCGTCTTCTTGTGCGTCTTCAGCTTGGGGAGGTTGATCACGAGGTCGGCCGAGAGCACGGTTTCGCTGAGGAGGTAGGCGTTGCGGCCTTTCTGATGATGCTCGGTCGTCGGTCCGGGATCGTAGTCGGCCCCGCGGAAACGGTTCGGATCGAGGCCGGAACCCTGAAAGAAACTGTGCTCTCCGAGATCGACCGCGCGGTAGCCCAGGGGATCTCCTGGCAGGGTCTTCCGGTCCGCGACGATCCCGTCCTCGTAGACGACCTCTTCGCGTCGCAGGTCGATCACTTCGAGCCGACGTCCCAGGGCATGGTCGTAGTGGGCGACGATCTCGTCGAGCCCGATGATCTCCCGGATCCTCGCGAAATCGCAATCCATCTGCGGCGCTTCGGCCAGCGTGACGCGGCCGTCCGGACCCGCGGCGATCCACGCGTAGTCGGCCACGGCTCGAAGTATCGAGCCATGCGTGATGACGCTCGCGATGCTGCCCTTGCCGTTTTCTTCGGCGGGATTCCAATGTCGGATCAGGTTCGGCTTCAGGACGATATGCCGGCCCGACGGAACCAGGTCTCCGATTGGATTCCATTCGGGCGTGCCGAAGCGGTCGGCGTCGAGCCCGAGACCGCGCAGGGCATCGCGCACCGCGCGATAGACCTCGTTCGAACTTTCGCGCGAGTCCGCCGATTCGCGGTCGTTCGTCGTCATGTCGACGGGGTCGCTGCCAAACAGGCGATCGATTTCCGGGTAGCGCTCGACGGGATTCCAGGGCGGCGCAAGGCCTTCGTAACCCGGTCGGCAGCGTGCCATTCCGACGCGCATCATCGAGGCGCTTCCGCAGCCACCTTCTCGAGGGCCAGCTCCGCGACGACCGGCAAATGATCCGAAGCCTTCCGCGCCGCCGGCGAATCGTGATGGCGAACGTCGACGACGCCCGCACTGCGTGTGTAGATTCGATCGAGCGCCAGCATCGGCCGGGCGGAGGGAAAGCTCGACGGCCAGTCGATGTTGTGATGGAGGTTCAGGCTGTCTTCGAGCTGCTTCGATCCCTTGCATTTTCGCCAGGCGTTCATGTCGCCCATCAGCACGGCGGGACCGGAATTCATCTGGGGATGATCGAGCAACGTCTGGACCTGTCGCGCACGCGTCCGATCGACCAGCGAGAGATGCGTAGCCACGACACCGAGACCGGACCCAGCGTGTCCGACATGGGCGGCCAGCGCGCCTCGCCGCTCGATGCGTGAATGCGAGATGTCGATCACGGAGATCGCGGTGATCGGGTACCGGGACAGGATCGCGTTGCCGAGCTGACCTCGCCGATGTCGTCGGGTGACCGCGAATGCCAGGTGGAGGTTCAGCTCCTCACAGAGCAGGCCGAGCGGATCGTCGCCGTCGGCCTCGAAGGGTCGGAGCACTTCCTGCAGAGCGATGACATCCGCGTCCAGCTCCGAGATCACATAGCCGGCTCGCGCCACATCCGGCTTGGTCCTTCCGTTCACACCCTGCCAGCGGTGGACGTTGTAGGTCGCTACGCGCACGAAATCCGTCATGATGACTGGAGGTATCGGCCGTCTGGGGGCCGCGACGAAGCACAAATGCGGCTCGACGACGGGTCCGAGGGAGGAGTTCATGCGCTCTCGCGCCTGGCTCCCGAGATCCCGGACGCGGGCCACCGAGCTGTCCCGGGCGCGGCGGGCCATGTTGCGCGCCGCCGTCGTCGCCTCGGAGGCGCGGTCCCCGGCACGCGCAGTCTGCTCGCGGACCCGCTGGGCCGTCTCACCACGAGAGCGGACTTTTCTACTGGTCTGCTTCCGCGACGCCACTTCTCTCCTCAATCTCTCGAAGGCTCTTCTCACCCCCGACGGTTCGAACCGCGAGAACGAGGTAAGCGGGGCTACAAGCTCGCCGTGGCGAGGCTATGCTGGGACACCGCCGGGCGAGACGGCGGTCCATTTCGCCTCCCGATGGTCCGAGTTCCGGGCATCTTCGACGATGAATCGATGAGACATGCAAAGCACGAACATCGAATCCAGCACTCGAGGGCATAAAGCCCCGATTCAGTCCGTCGGTCGTCAGATGCGGACGAGGCGTCGTACCGGACCGAGCCGTCTTCCGGCTCGGTGCTTCGTCCTGACCGGAGACTAGCCCATTCTCTCGCAGCGCCGGATTGGCCCCTCGGGGTGATCCAGTGAAGCGAGCGAGGCAGGTCCAACTCCTCGAGGACCACCGCGCCGAGCCGCCCCCGCTGTTCCAGACACAGCCCTCCGCATGATCGCTGCCCGGATTCGAAAGAGTCGGGTCGATGCGGACCCCCTCTACCAGACGCAGTCGTCGTGACTGCTCGAGAGACCGACCCATGAACCAATCAGATTCCCCGGACTTCTCTGACCTTCCTTCCCTGCATTCCAATGCGCGCGTCCAGGCCGCCGCCGCGCGACTCGTGGAGACCGTGCGTGAGGAAGGCCGAAAGCGGCGATTGCCGACGAGCGCATACGCCGACAGCCTGGAAGCGCTCGGTGAGATGCGCGGCCTTCCGATGGTCCTTCCGCTCCTGGCGGGAGGAGCGGGCGAGGGCGCCTGGGTACAGCTCGCCGACGGCCGCCGGATTCTCGACATGGTCTCGGGGATCGGCCCCTACGTGTTCGGACACGACGACCAGGACCTGCTCGAAACCGCGTCGATCGCCGCAGCGGCCGATGTCGCCTTCCAGGGGCATGTAATGCCCGGACTCGAGTACCTGCGCTTGAGTCGGGGTCTGCTGCGACACGCGGGCTCGCGGCTCGAGCATGTGTGGCTCTCGCTGTCGGGGTCGATGGCGAACGAGAACGCCTGGAAGATGATCCTTCAGCACCATGCGCCCGCCGATCACGTCGTCGCCTTCGAACATGCCTTCCACGGGCGTACCCTCGCGATGGCCGAACTCACGGATCGGCCGGAATATCGCGAGGGGCTCCCCATCCGCGACAACGTGCATCGCGTTCCCTTCTACGACGCGAAGGACCCCGATTCGACACGCAAGAGCGTCGATGCACTCGACCGCGCGCTCGAAGCACATCCAGGCCGCATCGCCGCGATGTGCTTCGAGATCATTCAGGGGGAGGGCGGATTCAACGACGCGCCAGCAGAGTTCTTCCGAGCCTTGATGTCTCGCTGTCGCGAGGCCGGAATCGCGGTCTGGCTCGACGAAATCCAGACCTTCGGGCGAACCGGCGAACTCTTCGCCTTTCGAACACTCGGACTCGACGAGTTCGTCGACGTGGTGACGGTGGGTAAGATCCTGCACGGAAGCGCGGCGCTCTTCTCCGAGCGCTATCGGCCGCGGCCGAAACTCGTGGCGGGAACCTGGGCGGGCTCGACGGTCGGCATGGCGATGGGCGCGAGAATCCTTCAACGCCTGGAATCAGAAGGGTATCTCGGCCCGAAGGGTCGCGTGGCGGCGCTGGCGACTCGAATCGACGAGGCGTTCGCGTCCCTCGGCGAACGCCTACCGGGCGTCATCACGCAGCGTTCGGGCCTTGGAGCGATGCAGGCCTTCGTCGCGTGGGACGGCGACGCTCGTGTCACGACCCAACTCGTACACGATTGCCTCGACGAAGGCGTGCTCTTCCAGATGGCGGGCGCGGCTCCGACGAAGATTCGACTCCTGCCGCCGCTCTGTCTGACCAACGAGGAACTCACGGTCGCGTTCGCGAGTCTCGAGCGTGCGCTCTTGCGTGTCGCCGAGCGTTTCGGACTGCCAGTCGGCGCTGCGTAGGATCGGGGGATGGAAGTCACGGCTTCCATCCCCCGGGTCCGAGGCGCTTGGCTGGCTTCGTTCCCTGTTGCGCGAGGCTTTCGGAGCTATTCTCGGGAGCCTTCCGTCGAAGGGTGAGCCGTCCATCAGCCGTCGTGGAGTTTCCGAACGCCCGTGCCCGACCTCATTCTCTCGCCGCTCGCCATCATCGCCGGATGTGTGTTGCTCTATGTCGGCGGCGACATGCTCGTATCGGCGTCGACGCTCATCGCAGACCGGATCGGAATGAGCCCGATCGCAATCGGCGCGACGATCGTCGCGGTCGGCACGAGCGCACCCGAACTCTCCGTGAGTCTCGACGCTGCCCTGACCGGACATAGCGACGTCTCGGTCGGCAACATCGTCGGGTCGAACGTGTGCAACATCATCTTCGTGCTAGGCCTATGCGGCATCTTCTCTCAGCTGCGTGCTTCGCGGGAGGTCGTACGCATCGACTTCCCGATCCTGATTTTCGTCTCGGGCGTCTTTACCTGGATGATCTCGGACCACCTGATCAGCCGTGGCGAAGGCGTCGCGCTGATCACCGGACTCTTCGTCTATGTCGTCTGGAACCTCCGACGCGCGGCAGAAGACGACGAGATCGAGGAGCTCCTGACGGAGGAAGTGGCGCAGGCGCTGCAGCAGAAGAAGGACGGACGCACCTGGGTCGGTCCTGTGCTGCGTACGGTCGGAGGCATCCTGCTCCTCGGCCTCGGAGCAAAATGGCTGGTCAGCGGCTCCCTCCAGGCGCTCCAGCCCTTCGATCTCAGCGAGGCCGCGATCGGATTGACGATCGTCGCGCTCGGCACAAGCGTTCCGGAGATCGGAACCTCGATCATCGCGGCGCGCAAGGGACACGGCGACCTCGCGGTCGGCAACGCGATCGGTTCGAGCGTCTTCAATTTGATCGGGGTGCTCGGAGTGACCGCGTGCATCAAGCCGCTCGAGGCCTACGACGTAAGCCTCATCGACGGAGCGATCCTGATCGCCGTGAGCTTCGCGGGCCTGGTGCTCGTCGCTCGACCGCAGGGCATCGGCCGACTCCAGGGCAGCGTCCTCGTCACCGTCTACGGCCTGTACGTCTTCACCGCCGTCGCTTCGCCTAGCTGACCGCGCCGAACGCTTCGCCAAGCGCTCCCACTCTGCACGGTCATGATCGCGATCACGATCCCGTCGACGCGGGCGCGATCGAGCCGACCGTCACCATTCGACCGGGCGCCGACCTCTTCGAGGATCGAATCGCGGATCGGGTGTCCGACGACGACGCGCTCGTTCGCCGCACCCGACTTCACATATCGGCGTCCGCTCCACTTTCGGTTCCCTCGGCTCCGAGCCGGGGCAGCACGTCGCTCGCCAACGTCTCGAGCGATTCCCAGGCGAAGTCGATCGGCAGTCCGCCACAGAGCGGGTGCATCATCAGAACACCCCGCTCTCGGATCTCGACGAGCGCTTCCTCGGGCGAGAAGATCTCGTAGCCCCCTTCCGCTGCGCGAAGTTCGTCGACCGTCTCGGCCACACTCTTCGTCGCCGAATCGATCCGATCGCCCATCCAAGCCGCATACGCGCGCGCATCGTGCAGCAAATGAGGCCCCCATTTCGCCCATGCCGCGTCGGGATCACGCGACACGAAGGCCGACATCACTTGTCCGGGCGCGGGATTGATGCACAGCCCGGCCGGGCGCCCCTCGGCGGCGCACGCCTCCCGGTAAATCGACTCGAGATTCGGATCGGCACCCATCGCGATCATGTTCATGCCGAGGCGCGCAGCGCGGCGCGCGCTGGCCGCGACCCCACCGCCCATCCAGAGAGTCGGCCCGCCATCGCTCGACGGCAGCGGCGTCACTCGCACCGGCCGCCCCTCGTACTCGAATTCCTCGCCAGACCAAACGCGCTGCATAACACGAACCGAATCTTCGAGCCGCTTTGCGCGCGTCGAAAAGTCTCGACCGAACATGGCGTATTCCGCTTCGACATATCCGATCGCAACCACGTAGGAGACTCGACCACTCGAGACGAGGTCGAGGACCGCCATCTGTTCCGCCATCTCGATCGGATCGTGCAAAGGGAGGATCAGCGCAGCGACCTGGATCGGCAGCGTCCTTGTTCGTGCCGCCATGGCGGTCGCCAGGACGAGCGGGGCCGGCAGATAGCCGTCCTCGGATCGATGGTGTTCGCAGACCTGGACCGACAAGCAACCCTTCGCCTCGCCCCAGGTCGCCATCTCGATCGCTGCTGCATAGAGTTCGGCGCGTGGCGCTCCGAAGTCGGGCGCACGCATGTCGAAGCGCATCGTGAACACGAAGTGGGTTCTCCAGGGCTCCGGAGTGCGATCCGGAAGCTTCCGATCTTAGTCCGCCGACCGCGCGAGCGCCGCCATTTCCGAAACTGCTTTCGACCTGTGAGAAGCTCTTCCCCAGGCATTCCATGAATTCGATCGCAGTCCGTCTCGAATCGGAAACGCGGGCCTATGGTAGGATGCGAGATCAATGCTTCGTCCAATCGAAAACGACCGCGCGACCGTCGATCGTGACTTCGCGACGGGTCGCGGAGGCGCTTCATGAGCGAAATCGACGGACCGGTCAAGGCCTCGGACCTGATGGTGCGAGCGCTCGAGAGCGAAGGCGTCGCGTACATCTTCGGCATTCCCGGCGAAGAGAACCTCGACCTGCTCGAGAGCCTGCGCGAATCGAGCATCGAACTCGTCATCACGCGACACGAACAAGCCGCGGGCTTCATGGCGGCGACAGTCGGACGCCTGACCGGCAAGCTCGGGGTCTGCCTTTCGACGCTCGGACCCGGAGCGACGAACTTCGTCACAGCCGCGGCGTATGCACAGCTCGGCGCGATGCCCATGATGATGATCACAGGGCAGAAGCCGATCAAGAAGAGCAAGCAGGCGCGCTTCCAGATCATCGATGTCGTCGAGATGATGGGGCCGGTCACCAAGTACGCGCGACAGATCGTGCACGGGGCGAACATCCCCTCGGCCGTGCGCGAAGCGATCCGGCTCGCAGAGGAAGAGCGTCCCGGCGCGGTGCATCTCGAACTGCCGGAGGACATCGCCGAAGAGGTCGTCACGGACCCGTTCCTGTTCGATCCCGAGGCGGCGCGCCGACCGGCCGCGGAAGCCAAGGCGGTCGCGAGAGCCGTCGAGATGATCGAGAACGCCCGAAATCCGCTGCTGCTCGTCGGCGCAGGGGCGAACCGGAAACGTACGAGCAAGATGCTTCAGCAGTTCGTCGAACTGACCGGCATCCCCTTCATCTGCACGCAGATGGGCAAGGGGGTGATCGACGAACGACATCCTCGATACATGGGAACCGCCGCACTCTCGGACAACGATTCGGTGCACGATGCGACCGCGGCGGCCGACTTGATCATCAACGTCGGACATGACGTGATCGAGAAACCTCCGTTCTTCATGACCGAGGATGGCTTCGACGTCCTTCACATCAGCTTTGCCTCGGCGTCCGTCGACGCGATCTATTTCCCCCAATGGGAAGTCGTCGGTGATATCGCCAACGCGATCTGGCAGATCAACGAGTCGATCCAGGTTTCCACTCACTGGGACTTCTCGACGTTTCGTACCGTCCAGAAAAAGGTCGAGGAGCACACGACCGAGAAGTCCGACGACCCCTCCTTTCCGCTCGTGCCCCAGCGAGTCGTCGCCGACGTGCGACAGGCAATGCCCGACGACGGCATCCTCTGTCTCGACAACGGCATGTACAAGATCTGGTTCGCGCGGAACTACAAGGCCTATCGACCGAACACCATCCTGCTCGACAATGCGCTCGCGACGATGGGCGCCGGACTTCCGTCGGCGATCGGCGCGTCGTTCGTCCATCCCGACCGAAAGATTCTCGCCATCTGCGGGGACGGTGGCTTCATGATGAACTCGCAAGAACTGGAGACGGCAGTCCGCATGAAGCGCGACGTGACCACGCTCATCCTTCGCGACGATTCGTACGGGATGATCCGCTGGAAACAGGGGGACGCTGGCTTCAAGGACTGGGGGCTCGAGTTCGGCAACCCCGACTTCGTCGACTACGCGGCGAGCTACGGGGCGAAGGGATTCCGGGTCGAGAAGACGGACGATCTCCTCGCGATCCTGAAGACCTGCCTCGACGCCGGGGGCGTGAACGTGATCGAGGTCCCGATCGACTACGCGGAAAACGCGAGTCTGACGAAGCGATAGTCGGACTTCCGGAGCACGCAGTTCCGGCCTAGCCGTCGATCGGATCCGAGTCCATCCCGCAGAGGTCGAGGCTCGTCTGCCAGAGTCGAGCGCTCGCCGCCGCATCGAACTCGAGCGGCTTCTGCCTCCGTTTCAAGGATCGATAGTAGCCGCCCGACGCGTCGGCCAGATCGGGATCGGTCGCGACCATCAGAGCGGTTCGCGCAGCACGCGCCGCACTCGGAAAGAGATGACGAATCATCGGGCCCATGAGGCGATAGGCGAGGCCCGGGTTGTCCGCGCCGATGTTCGAAGCGACCGGACCGGGGTCGACGGCGTTCACCGCGACGCCACTCCCCTCGAGCCGAGCGGCGAGCTCGAGGGTGAAGTAGAGGATCGCGAGCTTCGACTGACCGTAAGCCTTCGCGAGGCTGTAGCCCTCTTCCAGCTGCAGATCGTCGAAGTGCAGGCGTGCTATGCGATACGTGTCCGAGGAGATGTTGACGATGCGCGCGGGCGCGCTCTCCCGAAGTCGCGGCAGAAGGCCGAGTGTCAGTCGGAACATCGCGAGATAGTTGACGGCGAAGGTCAACTCCTGGCCTGCCGCGTTGGTGCGCCGAGAGAGACTCACGAGCCCTGCATTGTTCACCAGCAGATCAAGCGGGCGCCCGCTCGAGAGGTAGGACGCGATCGCTTCGTCGATCTGCGAGGCCGACGCGAGATCGCAGAGCAGAATCTCGGGCGCCTTTCCCCCGTTGGCCCTCGCGATTTCGTCCTGCACCGCCCGCGCCTTCTCGCGGCTGCGCGCGAGGAGAACGAGATCCGCGCCCCGGGACGCGAGCGCCAGCGCCATCGCCTTGCCATGCCCATCGGTCGCGCCCGTGACGAGGCAGGTGCGCCCCGACATGCCCTTCGCGGTCATCGTGTCTCCTCGGGTACGTCGAAATGTTCGCGGTAGTGCTTGAAGCGGGACCTGATCTCGTCCTCTTCGAGTCCGAAGTCGGCGAGGGAATAGCGATGCGTGCCGTATTTGCGCTGGGGGTTCTCCGCGATCCACTGCTGCATCCGCGCATCGGAGGCGGCGTCCGATTCGATGCTGAGGAAATCGTGGATGCGTCGCATCTCTGCGACGGGATCGCGAACGAGGTCCCCGTACTGGACGTCGAGCACCGCGCCTTCTGGCAGCACGGCGCGAGCCTCAATGGCGTGTTCGACGGACTTGAACATCTGGTCGGCGACGCGGCGGCCGACCTTCGATGGGTCGATCTCGCTCGCCAGCATCGCTCCGGCGTGAGCCATCATGCTGGCGAAGGAAGGGACGACCTTCAGGGGGTCGCGATGGGTATGGATGACCTTCGCATCGGGGAAGACGTCGAAGAGGGCGTCGAGGTTTTCCTGATGATGGGGTGTCTTGCCGAGATAGCGACCGGGCTGCTGCCAGAGCAGCAGTTGGATCAAGCGATACACCTCGGAGTAGGCGGGACGCTGGTCGATCGATCGCATCCAGCGCGAATAACCCGGCACGTCGAGCGAAGCATCGACCGCCGGACTCATGAAGGTCACGTCGAAGAGAAACACGTCCTCCTCCGGCGCGTCCGCTTCGATCGGATGGATCGCGAAGAGCGCGGGCGACATGTATCGAAGTCCGCGCTCGGCCGTTCGCGCCTGGGCGAGTCGCTTCTGTTCTGCCCGTCGATCGGTCTCGTGAAGATCGCCGAGGGGAGCCGGATTCAGTCCCTCCGCAGCAGACAGCGGCCGAAGCCCCGGAGCGCAGGCGAGCAATCGATGCAGCTTCGTCGTCCCGGTACGCTGCATCCCCGTGATGAAGACCGGCGCCTCGACCGGCCGTTCCAGGATCTCGGGATGCTGCCCCTTCAAAGCCTCGAATCGCAGCCGACATTCCAGGGCGCGGACGATACTACTGCGCATGACGGCGCGGCCGAGCAGATGCAGTCCGGCCTCGTTCTCGAGCGCATCGCGTAGCTGGCCGAGTGGACCCCGAAAGCTCTCGTCGCCGAAGTCGTCGAGCCCGGTTCGGCGGCATGCCGAGCGGACGAGATCGTCTTCGTCGAGTGAGGGTGGCGCGATGCCGAGCTGCGTGACGCCCCGCCAGGCCGCGAGTCCCAGGCGAACCGGGAACGGAAAGGGCGGTACGCGAAAGCCATGCTCCGAGGACATCGTCAGTTCCCCGCGTCGAAGTCCGAGAGCTTCACCACCCGCGTGCGCGGTTGGGGATGATCCTCGGCGCGGATCCATCGAAAGCACATCGTGCCCTGCGTATGTCCGACTGTGTTGATCCAGTTCGGATGCCCGGGATCCTCGTGCGCCACGACGATGCGCAGAGAGCCGTCCGACTCGTAGGACGCCGTGTGCTTGTTCACATGAATCTTGTAGTAGCGGTAGTCGAGGGATTCCATCCAATGATTGTCGAGCTGGAAGTTCCACGTCTCGCATTCGGGCGGCATCACTTCGATCACGAGCGCATCTTCCGGACCGAGCGCCCAATAGCTGTGGTAGTAGCAGATGTTCGGATCACCACCGGCACCCATCGAGATCGCGTCATCGAATTTCGGCAGTTCGTTCGAATGCGCCTGAAAGCCGCGCGCCCAGGTCGAGAACAGGGACGAACACGACACGACTAGCCCAGCGGCACGACCCAGGCTCTTGTCGAACGACTCGGCACTGATCGGAGTCGGGAGTCCGTCGCCGCCGATGCGCTCGATCGTGAGATCGGCGGGCACTTCCGTCTGTCGATCGTGATAGGTCTGCCGAACGATCAAAGCGTTCGTGTCCCGTGTCATGCGCAGCCAGTTGCCCGGCTGCTCCTCACAGGAGAGGACGATCTCGAATCGACCATCCGCGTCGACCTCGAGACTCGTTCCGTCGATATGTCCGCCTTGTTCCGAATCGCCGGTCGAGGCCACTCCGGCGGATTGCGTCGCGAAGTCGATGTAGTGGATCGTGCCTCGCTGGCCGCGAATCCGATACTCGTGCTGGCCGCTGATCGACGCATGCTGGTAGTAGTTGTCGGGATTGTCCGCGCCGATCTTGGCGGTCTCGTGAACCGGGCGGTGCAGGACGGGCGCGAGCGGGTCGGCGTACTCGACGAAGGTTTCGAGCGCCGCCCGCGTGAGACGCGTCAAATAGCGGAACCCCTCGGCACGATCGAGCTGACCCGAAGGCGAGCCTTCGGAAAGGATCGTCTGCCCGGCGCCCTTCAAGGCGTCACAGAATTCCTCCCAAGATTTTCCGCTCATCAATCGATCGTGTGACGACTCGTCGCTCATGATTCTCCGCTCCCTTTTCGCACTCACACGGACCCGAACCGCGCGCATCTGCATCCCGCCGGTCGAGACGACCCGGTCAACGATGCGCGGGCAACGGCGCCCGTCAGCCGACGCCCAACGATAATCGCCGCGCGACGAGCGGGCATCCCGAAAGGTCCGACCAAGACGCCGAACAGGTCCAGTCTGCTACCGTCCCGCGCCATGTCGACTCCCCGCATCTTCATAGACGGCCACGCCGGAACGACCGGTCTGCGGATCCGCGAATGGCTGGGCTCGAGAGACGACCTCGAGGTCTGGACGCTCGCCGAGGCGGAACGGAAGTCTGAGCCAGCGCGAAAGAAGGCGCTCGTCGAGGCTGATCTGACGGTGCTCTGCCTGCCGGACGACGCGGCACGGGAAGCGGCCGAGTGGGCCGCCGAGTCGGGGGCTCGATTGATCGACGCGAGCTCCAGTCATCGCGTCAGCGAGGGCTGGGTCTACGGCCTCCCGGAACTCGCGCCGGATCAGCGCGACGCGATCCGAAACGCACAACGAGTGACGAACCCGGGCTGCTATGCCTCGGCGTTCATCGCGCTGGTTCGCCCTCTCGTCGATGCCGGTCAGATCGGCCCCGACGCGGCGCTTTCGATTCACGGACTCTCCGGCTACAGCGGCGGCGGGAAATCGCTGATCGAGCAATGGGAGTCGCCCGACGACGGCCGCATCGGCCTTCCCTTCGAAGCCCCGTACGCCCTCGAGCGGATCCACAAGCACGTTCCCGAGATGCAGGCGTACACACGCCTCTCCGGACCGCCGCAGTTCGTCCCTGCCGTCGGGCCCTTCGCCTGCGGGATGCGCGTCGAAGTCCCGATCCATCGAAGCCTGCTCGGCGACGGCGTCACGGGCGACGGTGTCTGGAAGACCCTGGCCGATCGATATCACGGAGAGACGTTCGTTCGCGTAGCCGAGTATGCGGGGCTCGAACCGCTCGACGATTTCGCGCTCGATCCCCGACATCTGAACGACACCAATCGCATGGAGTTGCATGTGATCCCGAATCCGGCCGGTCACGTCCTGCTCGTCGCGCTACTGGACAACCTCGGTAAGGGCGCCTCCGGCGTCGCGATCCAGTCCCTGAACCTGATGCTCGGACTCGACGAAGCGGCGGGCCTGCCCGCCTGAAAGGACCGACGTGAAGAAGATCCTGGCCGTCGTGCTCGCACTCCTGGTCGCCGCGATCGTGCTTCCTCCGATCTGGTTCTCTCTCTTCCCCGACGATCCGCCGCCCGAACTCCCGCCAGCGGGAACACGCGTCGAGCTCTCGGACGGAACCGGCCTGAACGTGCTGGAATCGGGCGAGGGAAGGCCCGTGGTCATGATCCACGGCCTCCCGGGATCCGCCTACGACTGGCGCGACACGATCCCCGAGGTCGCCGCACTCGGCATGCGCGCGATCGCCTACGACCGAGTCGGTTATGGTCGATCGGATCCGCGTACATCCGGCGCCTTTACCACCGCGTCGAACGCCGATGAACTCCTCGGACTGCTCGAGGCGATGGACCTCGACGACGTGACGGTCGTCGGCTGGTCCTACGGCGGCGCAACGTCTCTATCCGCGGCGATGCGCGGCTCCGATCGCATCGGTCGTCTCGTCCTCGTCGGGACAGGCGGACCGGATTCCGACGACGCGGAGATTCCGGAGCCCTCGGCGGCCATGCGCTTCTTCTACTCGGACGGCGTGCTGCGATGGCGAAACGCGATTCCGCCGATGAGCATCGGCCTGATGCAAGTGCTCTCGAACGAGGCTTTCAGCGACGCGCCGCAGCCGGCCTGGTGGCTCGAGGGACTGCGCGCGAACTTCAGTCGCTGGGACACGCTCATCACCTTCCGCGAGGAGATGTTCGGCATGACGCCCGAGAGCGTCGCCGACTTCGATCTGGCGAAGGTTCGCGTTCCCACCCTGCTCCTACATGGCGACGACGATCGGCTCGCCTCGGTCTCGATCGCGAGGTATCTCGCGCCGCGAATCGAAGGCGCTCGACTCATCGAATACCCGGGCGCCAGCCACATGCTGCCGGTCACGCACGCGAAAGAGATCGGGCAAGAAATCGTGGCATTTGCGCAATAGCCGTCCCGGATCGTCGAGCTGATGTCCATGCGCGTCGCGCTCTGGACGAATGACGAAGGGCAGCCGCCCCGGGGCACGACCCTTCACCAGCTAGTCGCCGAAACGGAGCACGACCCTCGGGTGGACACGCGGCGAGATGTCAACCAAGTGACACTCAAACTGCCATTTCTTCTCTTCACTTTTGATCTGATTGAGCGTAGAATCTGAAAACTGCCCTGGGGTCCAAGAATGCTGACGCCCTTTCAAATCCGCGTAAAGAACGCTCTCAAAGGCAATCCTTTCTTCGGAAGGATCTCCGACGAGAGCATTCGCATGATTCGCCGGCGATCCGTTCGCAGGAACGAACGCATCTTCGCCAAGGGCGAACCCGCGGACACCGTTTACGGCATCGTCTCCGGGCAGGTCGATCTCTTCTCGAGAGGCACCGATGGTCGACGGATCTCGTTCGGCGTGCTCGGCCGGAGCGAGATGTTCGGCGATTGTGGAATCCTGGCCGAGACGAGTCGTCCGACGAACGCGATCGCGCTGCGACATTGCGAACTCGCCGCGCTCATGCGAGCGGATCTCGAGCGACTGATGGACCGCGACGCCACATTCCGCGACGGACTCCTTCTAGCGTCTGCGGAAATGACGCGGCGACTCGACGAGAGGCTCGACCGAGAGAACTTCGTCAGCATCGAGGCCCGCGTCGAGAAGACGCTCTTCGACATTGCCCGTCGCCTGGGCGAGCAGCCCGACCCGGACGCTTCGAAGATCCGAATCCGCAGCTAGCTTCCGCAACCGAGTCCCGCGACCTCGAAGACCCCGATCTTCTCGCCATCCTCGTCGATGTCGAAGCCGTTCCGCGCGCGAATCTCGAAGGCTCCCTGCTCGTCGAGTCCTTCGCGGGTCGCGCTACTGATCAGCAGTTGTGCGTTCGCCTCCTGGGCCAGCGCGGCGATGCGCGGCGCAAGGTGGACCGGAGATCCGTCCAGACCTTCGATGAGTCGCACGCTTCCGCCCATCATCGCGATCATCACGGATCCCGTGTGTACGCCGATGCGCACGCTGGCCCCTGATCGGATACGCGGATCGACCCGTCCGATCGTGCCCCGCGCTTCGACGAGCATCTCGAGCGCCGCCGAGACGGCGTCGAGAGGACGCCCTGGAAAGAAGATCTGGATCCCGTCTTCCACGTAGCCGCTCATGAAACCGTCGTGGCGACCAGCACAGCGCTCGAGGCGTTCAATGAAGCGCGTCGCGGACTCGATGCCGCCCGGAAGCTTCGCGAGCTCGCCAATTCTCGGGGCCCCGGGAAAGCCGACATGGAGAACGCTCAACTCGACGCGGGCGTGATCTCCAGCCTCGACATCGCGAACCGATTGTTTGCCGAGCAGTCGCAAGAGATCGAAGGGTACGAATCGAACGATCGATTCCTCCGTTTCCTTCAGCTCGAAGTTCGCTTCCTCCAGCTCTGCAGAAAGGCCCTCGACCCTCGCATAGACGCTCGAGTAGTTCCGGAGGAGCGCGAATGCTTCGATCGCCAGCCACAAGAGCGCGAAGTAGGGAAAGATCTCGATGGATCCACCAAGACCGGTCTGCGTCCGCACGGCGTCGTGGAGTACGCCGAGCATGAAGATCGTCAGCGCGAACATCGTCGTCCCGGTGTCCTGCACGCCCGCACGGTACGCGCGCCCGTACTCGACGATCCCGAGGAGCATCAACAGCGGCGAGATGATGAGCAGGACGGGAAGGGTGGCGAGGGTGATCCCGAGAGGACCGAAGAGCTGGATTGGGACGAGTGCGAATGTCATCAAGAGCACGAGACGGGTCACCCGGCGCGGCATGACGCCGGGCACCCGATCCCGCAGATATGCCGCGGCGACGATGATCAGCGCCGAACTGTTCAAGTACTCGAGGCGCGTCGCGAGATCGAAGGAGGCCCATCCGGTCAACAACTGGGAGAGGTCGGACGTCGAGGCGGGAGCCATGCGAAGTCCGATCAACAGCGCGAAGAGCCCCAACCAGCCTCTGGCTCGTTCGGACGGACGAAAAGCGAACTGCGCGAGAAATACAGTGCCGAGCGCGAACATCGTCGCCGCGAAGGCGGCATAGGCGAGCAGTTCGTAGTTGTTGCGCGCCTCGATCTGGCGACTCGGCCCGATGTACCAGGTGCGCCGCAATCCGCCGCCACGAAAGTCGAAGTTTGCGACGTGCACGAGAATGTCGATCCGCGAAGCACCGGGCGGCAGCGGATGCACGAGATTCGTGAGCTTCGGAACGACGGTCTCCGCCGTCAGACCGAGCTCTCCCGCGCCGCCCATCGACGTGCCATTGATCCACAAGCGATACGCGGACATCGGCGAGCCCGCCCGCAGCGTCAGGAATCCCGTGTGGGGCGGGAGTTGGATCGTGGCTCGATACGACGCGATTCCGTAGCCACCGATCGGACTCGACACGCTGGCATCGCTCCAGAGTCTCGGGACCGGAAACGACTGCCATTCAGCGTCGGGGCACGCACCGGACTCCGGTGACACATACACGTTCCAGCAGATTTCCCACTCTCCTTTGAGCGGGACGACTCCACGCGACTCGAAATCCCACGACGACAAATCGAGAGCACCGGCCTCGACCGGGGGTGTCTCCGGTAGATCCCCGCAGCCGAGAAAAACGAGCATGAACAGGGCGAGCGCGAACTTCGCCGCCGAGCGACCCGCGGTGTCGCGAGTTGGATTCCGCGCCGACATCGGCGTCGGCGCGCGGCGATCGAAGCAGGGAAAACTCATTTCATAACTCTGGTTTAGCGCGGGGCTCGAACCCCCGCCGCGACGATTCGGCACTCCGGCCCCACTCTCTCATGCATCACACGGGCCACGACCCCGTGAACACTCGGCAAATCGGAAAAGAAGCTCTTGTGTGAAGCACTTCACAGTGGGCGCCTGTGAAGGAGATCACTCTCGTCCTGGAACAACGGATGACGCTGACGCCCGGTCGAAGACTCGCCAGGCCAAACGAAACAGGAGTGAACCCGATGCTGAAGATGCCGATGCCGCAGAAACCCCAGAACCCTCGCCAGGATGTCGAGCTCGTCGAACGAGTTCTCTCCGGCGACCAGGAAGCCTTCTCCGAGATCTACGACGCCTATTTTCGTCGGGTCTACGCCTTCATCCTGAAGCGCGTCCGGAATTCGGCCGAAGCCGAGGATCTCGCCCAGGAGACCTTCGTCCAGCTCTACCGCTCGCTCTCCTCCTACGAGGGACGCTCGAGCCTGCTGACCTGGACCTTCGGGATCGCGCACAACATCACGTCCCGATACTTCCGGCATTGTTCGCGCTGGATGGTCGGTCCGAACCAGGCGCGTCCGCTCGAGGAGTACGAGGTCGAATCGACGCTCGAGCGGCGCATCGACGCGACCCGCGTTCTCGAGCGATGTGGACAGGTCCTCGCGAGATCGCGGCGACCCGCACACCAGCAGATCTTCCATCTCCGCTACGCGAAGAATCACTCGATCCGCTCGATCGCGGAGAAGGTCGGCAAGTCGAACGACGCCGTGAAGGTCAGTCTGCGGCGCAGCCGAACCGCGCTCGTGGCGGGCGTCCCCGAACTAGACGTCGTTCTGGAGAACACCGCCCAGAGCGCATGACGACGAGCGGAAGGCCTAGCCGAGGCCAGCCCGAAGCAGGGGCAGCGCGCGCTCCATCCCCATCGTCGTGAGGAGCGTCGTCAGCTTCGGTCCCTTGGGCCTCGCGATCAACAGATCGTAGGCGTAGGGATAGAAGTCCTGAGGCTCGATCGAGGTCCCGTCGCAGAGCGTCTTGAGATGTGGGATCAGCTCGGCCTCCGAGATCTCCGGAGTCGCTTCGAGGATCGCGACGAGACGGCCGAGCACTTCGAGCGGCTCGCCCTCGAGTCTCGAACCGTCGGGCGCCTCCCGAATTCGATAGCAGAACTCTTCGGGCGCGAAATCGAGGATCCAGTTCCAGACGCGTTCGGCGCGCTCACGGAAGCGTGCGCGTTCCGCTTCGTTCGCGACCTCCCCCGTCGACTCGTAATGCGTGAGCGTGCGCTCGAAATCGCCATCGTAGATCTGCAGAATCATCGAGAGCGGCCTGAAGGAAGGAACGCGAGTCGGCGTCTCGCCCGGCTCGATCTTCCTCGGCGCAACGCTCGACAGTTCGATCGTGCGCCGGACGATCTGCCGCTTCTTGTCCTTCTTGCTTCCATCGTCGGGCTGATGCGCCGTCGCGACCGCGCGATCGAAGTCTTCGTAGAGCTTGATCACGTCGAGGTCGAAGGAGATCTGGAACTCCGAGTTGGGACGCTGGCTCGCGAAGACCCAGCGCAGCATCTCCGGCTCGAAGACACGAAGACAATCCGCGACGGTGGTCACGTCGCCCTTCGAACTCGAGATCTTGCCCCCCAGGCCCTTGAGGCGCACGAAATCGTAGGCCACGTACTCGGGCGCCCAGCCGCCGTAGACGGGTCCGACGATCTGTTTGGCCGTGTCGTAGCTTCCACCGGCGGAACTATGGTCCTTGCCGCCGGGCTCGAAGCAGACGCCTTCGAAGGCCCAGCGCATCGGCCAATCGATCCGCCAGGGCAGCTTCACGTCGCCGCCCTCGCGAAGATCGACCTGCGTCTTCACGTCGCATTCACGACAGAGGATGTCGACGATCCATTCCCCGTCCCAGGAGAAGTCGACTTCGTCCCGGCGGCAGCCGCCACAGAATCCCGCGAGCGGGAGCCAATCATCCGCGAGCGGAGCGCTGCGGAACTGATCGAGGATTCCGCGAATCTCGCCGGCGTGTTCGAGAGCCTTGCGGATTCCTTCGGCGTAGTCCCCCGCGCGGTAGCGACGAGATTGACGAATGAACTCGGGTTCGATCCCGAGCGGGTCGAGACTCGACTCGAACTCTGCGATGTGATGACTCGCGTAACTGTCGGTCTCGCCGTAGGGATCGGGCACGTCCGCGACGCTACGGCGCAGATTCTCTTCGAGCATCGCCTGTTCGGGCGCGTCCGCAGGCACCTTGCGAAAGACGTCGAAGTCGTCCCAGGAATAGATGAAGCGAACCGGGATGCCCTGGTCGCGCATCGCCCGCGCGACGAGGTCGACCGTCATGACTTCGCGAAAATTGCCTACGTGAACGACGCCCGAAGGCGTAATGCCGGCCGCGACCACGACCGGCTTCGCGTCGGGATGCGCCGCGCGCACGCGACGCGACGCGATGTCCGCCCAATGCGAATAGTATGGATCGAATTCTGGCGTCCCCATGACCCTTCCCGCCGACCGAGAGCGTCGGGAGTGTGCCAGCCCGTCGCCGGGCTGCAAGGCCAATCGGGGACGATCGGTTCTATGCGGAGGCCGGCGCGCCCGTCGCTGTCGCCGATCGACCGGGAGCGGACTGGTCGCGACGCGCATCGGCTTTCTGATAGAGGTCCTCTACATCGCGCAGCGAATCGAGGAGCCGGGCGTAGAGTCGGATCTTCAAGCCTTCGAGGCCCGCGTAGGCGATCAGCGCGAAGACGCTCGAGGTCAGCGCGATCGCGAGCGCGCCGAGTTCGAGGGAATCGTCGGCGAGATGCATGGACAGGAAGAGGATCAACATGCCACCCGTCGTCCCGATGAAGCCGATCGGCGGAAGCAGGCTCGCGTACATGCTGATCAGGCGCGCGTAGTGATGCTCGTATTCGTTCACGATGTACTGGCGACTCGCATCGAAGACGAAATCCGAGGATTGTCCCTCTCGCTCGCCCTCGCGAAGCGATTTCTGCAGGACCCGCAGCATGAGGAGGGCGAGCGGCTCCGCGCCACCCGGCCGATCGACACTGCCGCGGCGCAGCTCCTCCGACCCGACGCGTCGCGTCGCTGACCAGCCGCCCATCACGACCCGCAGTCCCTGCACCAGTGGCACCAGGACCGCGCCCAGGGCGATTCCCGTCACCAGGATCGTCATCATCTCATCGCCGAGCATCGAACTCACTATCGCTTCTCCCGTTTCTGTCTATCCCAGCCATCCGGGCCTTCCACGCCCGCTCTCAGCTGTTCCACTTCCGTTCGCGCAGGATCTCGAGCGCCTCTCCGAGAGCTCGCTGCTCCCCGACCGGATACTCGACCAGCATGCTCTCCCGACCCTCGAAGCGGATCTCGATGTCTTCGATCGATTGCTGCACGCGGCGCGGATAACGCATGTCGGCCAGGATCTGCGCCTTCATGAAGCGAAGGTTGGCATCGAGCGCCATCACTTCGGGATGCGTGCTCTGCCACATCGGCCGCAACATCGGGTCGAGATGCTCGGTCATGTACTGATCGAGAAACCCGTCGAGCAGCGCGACGCTCCGGCTGTCCCTTCGATCCACGAGACTCTGCATCGTCTCGTCGAAATGCAGCAGGTCACGCCACGCGCGAACGAGGTCGAGCCGGCGACGCGCCAGGGCTTCGCCACCGAGCGGGGCCTCCTCCTCGGCCGACGCATCCATCGCTTCGTCGAAGTCGACGTTCCCACCGGTCGCACAACCCATCAACTGAGCGGCGATCAGCCAGACCAGGAGCCCGACGAAATTCATTCCTCTGCGCATTGCATGTCCTCCGAGGCCGATCGGCCTTCGTTCAGGCCTAACCTTCGTGATAGACGCGTCGTAGCAGCGTGTGGATCGGATGCTGACGCTGGCTGCGCAGCTCCGGCGCGAGATCCTCGCTCGCGACGACCGCCTTGAAGAGCGGAAGGGCGCGAGCGCGTGCCGCGATCTGCTTGTCGATCTTCGCGAGCTGGCGTCCGCCGTCCTCGAGTTCCCGCGCGATGCGACGCGATTCGGCCGTGCCGAACTTGATGGGCGCAGCGGCGCCGTCGCCACTCGCGGCCGGAGCGGCGGGAGGCGAGTCATTCGCGCCCTGATCGCGGCGAGCCGCGAGGGCCTCGAGTTCGCGAGACAGTCGGGAGCGCCGATCCTTCAGGTCGTCGAAGCTGGCCTCGAGTTCGGCGAGTCCCGTGGCATCGGCGAAGCCCATGTACATCAGGACCAGCTCGTCTCCGAGCGCGCGGCGAAAGGTGTCGATGGTCTTCGACCCGGCACCGTCCTGGGCGACCCAGGAGCTCACGTGCCGCGAGTTGGCCGAAATCTCGGCGATCGGTCGGGCGATTGCCAGGAAGTCGTTGGCACGCCCACGTCGCTCGAGCGCGGTCGTGAGCAGCGGCCAGAGATTTCGATCGAAGGGATAGGCGCGAATCGCGAGTTGATAGCGCTCGACCGCTCGCTGGATCTCCGCCGGGCCGGGATTGGCGATGCCGTAGGCCACGAAGGCGTCGCCGTATCCGCGAGCCGCTTCGTAGGCCGCGAAGTAGGCCGAGTCGGGCACGAAGTCCGTCGCATCGATCGTGGCGTAGCGCTCGAAATGAGCGAGGTACCGAGAGTAGAGGCGGGCAGCGTTCCGGGTCAACTCGGAGCTGCGTGCGGGATCTTCGAGGGCACGAGAGAGGTAGTAGTCGGCGGTGTTGAGCGTCGCCTCCTGGACCTCCTCCCAGAGACCGCGCATCGACTCGAGATAGGATTCGTACCCGCTCTTGCGGAATCCCTGTCGCCGCCATTCCCCGTTGCGCGCGTCATGCAGCATGCCGTAGACCTGCAGTGCGCCCTCGATGGTAAACGGAATCTCGATGTCCGGGTCGACGCCGAGCCTCTGCTTGGCCGAGAAGACTTCACCCATCTGACGCAGCACGCGGGTGTAGACGGCCGCCTGTCCCGACGGCGTCTGCGCGAGATCGATGGCCCGTCCGTAGGCACCGCCGGCAGCGCGGATCGCGGCGACCGCGTTCTTCGAGAGTCCCTCGCTCGCCAGCAGTCCGCGGCTCGCGTCGTGGACCTTCGTCGCTTCGAAGAGGACGAGGGTGAAGGTCAGGCTCCCGCCGTCCGACTCCGGTCCTTCGAGGCGCGCGATGATCCGCTCGAGGTAGTCCCGCACGGAGGCTTCCGGCGGAATCACGTCGGGATGGGCGCCGACACGCTGGTCGGCCAGCATTCGGACGACGGACGCCAGAGGATCGAGCCCGTGTCCCATGCCCATCTCCTGACTGCGCAGCACGACGAGTCGCGCGACGTTCTCGAAGACGTAGGGAAGGGCCGAGACGAAGCCGGAATTCGCGGACTGCGACAGCGAGAGGGCCTGCAGGGTTTCGAAGGGTGATTCGAGAGGAACCACCACGTCCATCCAGAGGCCCAGTACGTGCCGGACGAAGTCCGTGTCGCTGCCGCGCTCGAGTGCGCGATGCGCATGCACGTAGTGGTACCAGTAGCGATCTTCGCGGCGACTGTTCGGGTCGGCGAAGACGTCGATGGTGTCGACACTCTTGTCGAGATACTCGGGCTCGCGCGTCGAGAGATACTGGAGCAGCTGGGCGATCGCACGGCGGCGTGTATGACTCGAGTCTTCTCCGCTCTTCGCCTCACGATCTTCGAGGGTGCGCTGGACGTAGTCTCCGAGTGTCAGTCCGATCTCGGCCGAGTATCCGCTCAGTCGAGCATCGAGCGCTTCGGCATCCGAAGAGCTGTAGACATACGCGAAATCGAGGTAGTCGTCCCAACTGGCCCCCCCGACAGCGGCGCGCGCCTGGCTGGCAAAGGGAACGAGAATCGCGCACGCGAGCAGCATCCCGAGCATTCGGGAACGGGAAGTTCCTCGAAGGCTCCGAAGTGCGTCGCGACCGCTTCGAGCGAGTCGACCCATCCGATTCATCTGCATCCCCATCCTCATCAGCGCGCGGCTCGGCGGCCGGCGTTTTGCAAACACTCGAGTGCGTTCTGGAGCTCCCCGCAACGATCGGTGACCGCACGCGAGTCGGACCGCGCGATCCACATCAAGAACGCGTTCAGGTTCTTGGTCTCGACGAATCGGTAGGTCCCCTTGCGACTTACACACTCTTTCTGCGTCGTTACGGCAGCCACGACGGCCTGCTTGAGCCGATCCTCTTCTCGATCGCTCAGACACGCCGCGAGATCGCCCAGCGGCACCCCGGCCAGCCCGGGTCGGTCCGCCGAGGCTCCCCGGGAGGGCTCGGGTGCGGCCCGACCGGCGCGTGAGGCCAGGGAGGGCGCAGGCTGCGTGGGTGACGCGGCGACGCGGGAGATTTCGGCGCTCGGACGCGGCGCGCGAGCCTGGCTTCGCGTCGGGGCGGCACGGGAGACTCGACTCGGCGCGGCGGTGGGCGCCGCAGGACGGAGCGGGGCCGGGGCGGCGGCGGCCGACGGGACGACACGTGGTGCACGCGAGGTCGCGCTCGGCCGGGGGGCCGAACTCCGGCTCGGTCGGGCCGTCGCCGTGGTCTGCGGCGTTTCGGGCGCGCGCGGCGCCGGAGCCATCCCGGGCAGGGCGCGAGGTCGTGCACCGGGAGCCGGCTTCGCGCTCGCTACGCGAAAGGTTCGTTCCGGACGCGACTCACTCGGCAAATCGGGCGCGGGCGCCGCCGGCGTGTCGAGGCGCGGCGTCGCACGGGACGGACGCGGAGTCTCGGTGCGCGCCACACGGTCCATTCGCGGAGCGGGCGCCCGCGGCGCCGGTTCGGGCCGCGCGGCATCGATTGCGACGCGGGGCCGCGAGAGCGGCTGCGGACGCTCGCGCACCGCTCGCTCGAGACGCTGGGGAGGCGGAGGCTTCGGCGCTTCGACCTTCGCGATCTGCGGAATCACGGGCTTGGGCCGCGCTCTGGGTTTCGGCGGCGGCGGGACGACCGGGGGCTTCACGACGGGCGGCGGGGGCTTCGGTCGTTCGGCGACGCGCTGCTGCGGCGGCGGCTGGACCGGCTTCGGCGCCTCCGGCGGCGCGACCTCGATGGGCGGGGGCAGCTCCTCGACGATAGGCGGCGGCGGGACGACGCTCTCCAGCAGGACGACCTCGATCGAGGGCGCGTCGGAATGATCACGGGCGAGCGTCACGATGACCGCGAACAGGATCAGCAGGCTGAGCAGAACGGCCGAGGCCTCCCCGGCCGCACGCCGCACGGTCGCAACGACACCGCCCTCGGTCAGCTCACCGACCAGGGTGACGACG
>Ga0315338_1000886_pt1 | contig 49146 bp, 41 predicted proteins | sample ASW8metaG_FD_204518 | JGI IMG/M metagenome (GOLD analysis project Ga0315338, IMG submission 204518) | Ammonia-oxidizing marine archaeal communities from Monterey Bay, California, United States - ASW #8 | ecosystem: Environmental > Aquatic > Marine > Coastal | place: USA: California | collected... | reverse complement strand
GACCCGTCGTGTTATGGGATGCCGGCCCACACCATCTCCGAGATGAGAGTGGCCCGAACCAGTTGATGGGCAAGACGGTATCTGTAGGCTCGGCGTTTGGCCATCCCTGGCCAAACACGGTCCTGGACGGGCACACCCGATCCCGGCGCTCCTTGGGAGATTCGCCGCCACAAACCCCACTTCGTAGAAAGGTGCAGGCGGTGTTCTGACCCGTGGCGGTTCCGCTGCCTAGTGAGCGGGGCAATGGTGGTGCCTGGAGGGAGCTGTTTGGCCAGGGAGGGCCAAACTAACAGCGGCCATGGATGGCTTGAGCGGTCCCGGAAGGCACCACCATTGCACCGCGTCCCGGATTCGGAGCACCCAACATCTGAAAAACCAGGTCTCTGGGACCCTGCCGGGGCTTCGCCCCTTTCGCGGGCAGGGCCCGCTCCCACAGCCCGCTGCTACAGCCGCCACCGCGTCAGCGGCGGCGCTGGATCGGCATGCGGCGGCGGATGCGTTGCTCGGTGGTCAGGTCCGAGAAGTCGTCGGCCTCGAACAGATCGGCGCCCACCGGCGTGTCGTCGTTGCGATGGAACAGCTCGATCAGCATGGCGCGCCGGTCGGCGCGCAGCTCCCACATCAGCACCCCCATCATCAGAAACAGCACCACCGCGAACGGCAGCGCCGCCACCAGGCTGGCGGACTGCAGCCCGCGCAGGCCGCTGGCCACGATCAGGGTGATGCAGATCGCGGAGATCAGCACGCCCCAGGTCAGGCGTTTGTAGAGCGGTGGGTTGAGCGAACCGTGGTCGGTCATCTGCGACACGATGTAGGAGGCGGAGTCCGCCGAGGTCACCAGGAACACGAACAGAATCACCATGGTGATCGCCGACAGGAAGGTGCTGTGCGGCAGCACCTCGTACATCATGAACAGGCCGTTGGCCACGTTATCGGACACCGCGCCGGCCAGGTCCACGCCGCCGTTGAGCTGCAGGTCCAGGGCGGTGGTGCCGAACACGGCGATCCAGGCGCAGGCCAGCAGCGGCGGCACCAGCAGCACGCCGAGCACGTATTCGGTGATGGTGCGGCCGCGGGAGATGCGCGCCACGAAGGTGCCCACGAACGGTGACCAGGCGATCACCCAGGCCCAGTAGAACAGGGTGAAGCGGTTCATCCAGTCGGATTTTTCGAACGGCGGGATGTTCAGCGCCATGTTGATGAAGTTGCCCAGGTAGTTGCCCAGGCCGTTCACGAAGTTATCCAGGATCAGCACCGTCGGCCCGGTGAACAGCATGTAGCCCATGAAGCCCAGGCACAGGCCCATGTTCAGGTTACTGAGCAGGCGGATGCCCTTGTCCAGACCGCTGTAGGAGGAGGCCATGTAGCACAGGAACATGGCGCCGAGGATGGCCACCTTGCTCCACAGGTTGTCCGGCCAGCCGAATACGGTTTCCAGCCCGCCGTTCATCTGCAGCACGCCCAGCCCCAGCGAGGTGGCCACGCCCATCACCGTGGCGAGCACCGCCAGCACGTCCAGGGAATCGGAAATCAGTTGCCGCTTGGGCAGGTTCTTGGTGACCGGTTCCACCATGGTGGACACCAGCCCGGGGCGGTCCTTGCGGAACTGGAAGAAGGCAATGATCAGGCCGACCAGGGAAAACGCCGCCCACTGACTGACCCCCCAATGGAAAAAGCTGTACTGCATGGCCAGGCTGGCGGCGGCGGTGGAGCCGGGTTCGGCCTGGCCGTGGGGTGGCTCCATGAGGTGCTGGATCGGTTCCGCCATGCCGTAGAACACCAGGCCGACACCGAAGCCGGCGGACAACAGCATGCTCAACCAGGAAAACACCCCGTAGTCCGGCTTGCAGTCCTGGGGGCCGAGCCGGATTTTCCCGTAGCGGCTCATCGCCAGCGCCAGCAGGAAGATCACGAACACGAAGGTGCTGATCAGATAGAACCAGCCGAAGTAGTGCCCGAGAGTATTGAGGGTGGCCTCGGCCACGTCCCGGAAGCGGTTGGGGGCGGTGGCGCCGATGGCCACCAGGACGGCCACCAGGCCGGCGGAGATGAGATAAACGCGGTGTCGTATAAGCATCCGCGTAGCCTAGCAGGCGCCCAAGCCACCGCCACCCCGGGCGGCCCGGCGGTTCAAAAATTATACATTTGAGTCGCGCCGCATCTGCCCCGAAGCGTCCATCTTGTTGAATTTCCTCCCCTTGCGTACCATCCGATGCGCGCCCGGCCCCCGGGCGCGTATCGCCCAGGGGAGGAATGGATGGCGAAGAAACCGGTGGGACGGCCCCGTGGCCGTAACGGTGAAAGCGGCGATCGTGGCGCCGCCATTCTGGATGTCTCGGAGCGGTTATTCGCTCGGCACGGCTATGACGGCGTTACGCTGCGCACCGTCGCCCGCGAGGCCGGCGTCGATCTGGCGCTGATCAATTACTACTTCGGCCCCAAGCAGCAGCTGTTCGACACCGTGTTCCAGCGCCGCGCGCGCATCCTCAACGACGATCGGCTGAAAGCGCTCAACGCCGCCCGCGCGGAAAGCGACCCGGTGCCCCTCGAGAAAATCATCGAAGCCTATCTGCGTCCGCTGGAAATGGCCCAGGAGAGCGAGGACCAGGGCTGGCGTAACTACTGCGCCCTGCTGGCCTACGTAAACACCTCCCCGGTGTGGGGCCCGGTGCTGATGAGCCGCCACTTCGACGCGCCCATGGAAACCTTCGTGGAAGCGCTGTCCGCCGCCCTGCCCAATACCGAGCGGGCCGACCTCTACTGGTGCTACCACTTTATGTCCGGGGCGATGACACTGACCTTCGCCAACACCGGGCGCATCAACGCCATGTCCGGCGGCCTGTGCCGGTCCGACGACTTCCAGACCGCCTACGACCGCATGATCCCCTTCGTGGTGGCCGGCTTCGAGCAGGTCTGCGGCCGCCTCGGCAACCGCTGATCTCCGGGAGCGGGCCCGCTCCCACAAGGCCCTGGCTCGGCTGTTACTCGGTATCGTCGGCCGGCGGTGCGGGGTCCTCTTCTTCCCGGGGGGCGTCGGACGCTTCCTCTTCTTCCTTGGGCGCCGCCGGCTCTTCCGGCTTGACGCCGTTGTCCTCGAGCGTCTGGTCCGACAGCTCTGCCTTGGCTTCCACTTCCTCGGCGCTCTTCTCCTCGCCGATCCGGTAGGCGGCGAAGCCGGCGTGCACCACCTGGTTCACCGCCATGCCCAGCACGCGGCCGTCGTAGGGCGCGATGATGGCGCTGCCGGTATTGCTGATGGGGTCGGTGACGGTGCCCAGGATCTCGCCCTTGCGCACCTGATCGTTGAGTTCCACCTCGGACAGCAGAATGCCGCCCTGGCCGGCGCGGATCCATTCCGATTCGAAGAACACCGGTTGCGGCGCGCCCCAGAAGCGGCTGGCTTTGCGCATGTCCAGGTTTTCCAGCAGCGTCTCCAGGGCCTGGACCCCGTAGTCCACCGCTTCGTCTTCGAGACGGTTGGGGCCGCCGGCTTCCATGGTCACCGCGACAATGCCTTCTTCCACGGCGGCGGCGCGCAGCATGCCGTCGCCCGGCGGGCTGTGCAGCACGGTCATGCCGCCGAAGTGCTTGGCGAACGCCACCACCTCGGACTTGTCCAGGTCGGCGCGCAGCTGCGGCTGGTTGATGCGCTTCTGGGAACCGGTGTGCAGGTCCACCAGGTAATCGCACTGGCGCACGATGTTGTTGAACAGGGAGAACGCCAGCCGGCTGGCGGCGCTGCCTTTTTCGTGGCCGGGGAAGTAGCGGTTCAGGTCGCGGCGGTCGCTGAGATAACGCGAGCCGTTGCGGAAGCCGTCCAGGTTGACGATCGGCACGCCCACCACGGTGCCGGCCAGCTCGGTGGGTTCCAGCTCGTACATCAGGCGCCGCACCATCTCGATGCCGTTGAGTTCATCGCCGTGCACGGCGGCGGTGAGGCACAGGCGCGGGCCCGGCTCGTTGCCGTGGGCCACCAGCACCGGCACCGGCGTGGCGATCGAGCGGAACGACTGGTCCGGGGCCCAGTGCAGGGTCTCGAAGGTGCCCGGTTGCACCGTCTTGCCGAGCAGTTCCAGCGGTTTGACGGTGTCGGCGCCGTCCTCTTCCTCGGCTTCGGAGGATGACGCCTCGTCCTGTTCCGGGGCGTCGTCACTGTCGGCGGCGGCCGCCTCGGCGGCCACGTCGTCTTCGCGTTCGTTGGCGGTCACGGTGCCGGCCAGGGCCAGCAGGATCAGAGTAATCAGCGGAATAATACGCGACACGGAAGCTTCCTTTTAGGACCGTTTCATGACTCTCGCTGGGCCAGTTCCTCCCAGCGCGCATAGTGCTCGTTCAGGCGCTGCTCCAGTTCCTGCAGCCGACGCTGGGCGTCGGCGATCTCGTCCTGGGGGCGCTTGTAAAAGTCCGGGTCGGACAGTTCGGTCTGAACCTCGCCCAGCGTCGCCTCCAGGGTTTCAATTTGCTCGGGCAGCGCCTGCAGTTCCAGCTCTTCCTTGTAGGAGAGCTTGCGGCCGCCGCTGTCCTTGGCTTTCGGTTTCGGTTTGCTGGACGGCGCGGCGAGCTTGCCGGTTTTGACGTCGTCGCCCCGGTTCGGTTCCGGGCGCTGGCGCAGCCAGTCCTGGTAGCCGCCCACATAGGCGTTGGGGTCGCCGCCCTCGAACACCAGGGTGGAGGTCACCACATTGTCGATGAATTCCCGGTCATGGCTGACCAGCAGCAGGGTGCCCTGGTAGCTGACCAGCTGCTCTTCCAGCAGCTCCAGGGTTTCCACGTCCAGGTCGTTGGTGGGCTCGTCGAGCACCAGCAGGTTGAACGGCTTGGTGAACAGCTTGGCCAGCAGCAGCCGATTGCGTTCGCCGCCGGACAGCGAGCGCACCGGCTGGCGGGCGCGCGCCGGCTCGAACAGGAAGTCCTGCAGATAGCCCATCACGTGCTTCTTGCGGCCGTTGATCTCGACCACGTCGGAGCCTTCCGCCAGGTTGTCGAGCACGCTTTTGTTGCTGTCCAGGGTGTCGCGCATCTGATCGAAGTAGGCCACCTGGAGCTGGGTGCCGTGCTTGACGGTGCCCGCGTCCGGGGTCAGCCGGCCCAGCAGCAGGCGGATCAGCGTCGACTTGCCGCAGCCGTTGGGGCCGAGGATGCCGACCCGGTCGCCGCGCAGCAGGGTGATGGAGAAATCCCGCAGCAGCGGCAGGCCGTCGATGGCGTAGCGCAGATGCTCCGCTTCGATCACCACCTTGCCGGAGTTGTCGCCTTGCTGGATTTCCAGGCCGGCGGTGCCCTGGCGGTTACGGCGCCGGGCGTAGTCCTCGCGCATGCTTTTCAGGGCGCGCACCCGGCCTTCGTTACGGGTGCGGCGCGCCTTGATGCCCTGGCGGATCCAGCGCTCTTCCTGGCTGAGCTTCTTGTCGAACTCGGCGTTGGCGCGCTCTTCGTTTTCCAGGGCCGCCTGCTTGCCGGCCAGGTACTTGTCGTAATCGCCGGGCCAGCTGGTCAGTTTGCCGCGGTCCAGCTCGATAATGCGGGTCGCCAGCGAGCGGATGAAGGCGCGGTCGTGGGAAATGAACACCAGGGTGGCGGAATAGCCCTTGAGGAAGGTTTCCAGCCAGCGGATCGCGTCCAGGTCCAGGTGGTTGGTGGGTTCGTCCAGCAGCAGGATGTCCGGCTCCTGGACCAGCGCCCGGGCCAGCAGCACGCGGCGTTTCATGCCGCCGGACAGGCCGGCGAAGTTTTGCTCGCCGTTCAGGTTGAGCTTGGAGAGCACCGTGTCCACGCGCTGGAACAGCTGCCAGGCGCCGCGCGCCTCGATCTCATTGTTGAGGGTCTCGAAGCGGGCCAGGTTCTCATCCATGCGCTCCGCCTGGTCCGGATCGCCCAGGGCGCGGCTCAGGTGGTCGTGCTCGTTGAGCAGCGTGCCCAGCTCGCCCAGGCCCTCGGCGACCATGTCGTGCACGCTGTGGTCCTGGTCCTCGGGCACTTCCTGTTCCAGGCGCGAGATCATCAGGTTCTGGGTGCTCTCGATCTGGCCGTCGTCGGCCTGCACCTCGCCGGCCAGGACCTTGAGCAGGGTGGACTTGCCGGAGCCGTTGCGGCCCACCAGACAGAGCCGCTCGCCGGCTTCGATGGTGAGGTCGACATTGTCGAGCAGGGGCTGCTCGCCGAAGTGCAGTTGAATCTGTCGCAGCGTGATCAGGGACATGAAAGCGCGTCGTGTTGAAATGAGGCGGCGAGTGTAACATTTACACTATGGCAATTATCGGATTTCCACCCGCTGGATCGGCCCGCTGATCTCAGCGGTCCCCGCCGTCGTCGTCGCGGCCGCGTTCGCCGTCGTGATAGTGGGTTCTGGTCTCTCCATAATGCCCCCGGGTGTCTCCGTGGCGGCCGTTGTTGCCACTGTCGAACAGGAGACCGTCGGCGGCGGACCTCAGGTGGACGTCAAGCTGGTTGAAGGCGATTTCCACGCCGTGCTCGCGGGCCAGAGTATCGATGGCGCGGTTCAACTCGTTGGTGGCGAACAGAATATCGCCGATTTCCCCGAGATAGACGCGCAACTCGTGATCCAGAGTGCTGGCGCCGAACGCCATGAACAGAATCAGCGGTTCCGGATCCTGCAGCACCCGGGGGTTGTCGGCCGCCGCTTTGGCCAGGACATCGTGGCAAGCCTGCAGATCGGACCCGTAGGCGAACCCCACTTTAAGGGTGACGCGGGTGACGGTATCGGTGAGAGACCAGTTGATAAGCCGTTCGGTGACGAACGCCTTATTGGGGATGATGATTTCCTTGCGGTCGAAATCGATGATGGTGGTGGCGCGGATGCGGATACGGCTGACGGTGCCCGACAGCTCGCCGATGGTGATCACGTCACCGATGCGCACCGGCCGCTCGAACAAAATGATGATGCCGGAGATAAAGTTGGCGAAGATCTCCTGCAAGCCGAAGCCCAGCCCCACACCCAGCGCCGCGACGAGCCACTGCATCTTGCTCCAGGACAAGCCGAGCGAGCCCAGGGTGATCATCACGCCGATCATGACGATGACATAGGACAACAGGGTGGTGATCGCGTAGCTGGAGCCCTGCTTGAGACTCAGCCGTGACAGCAGCAGCACTTCCAGCAGGCCGGGCAGGTTGCCGACCAGCACGAAGGTGCCGATGCCGATGGCCAGCGCGGTGATCACATCGCCCAGGCTGATCGGCGAGGTGGTGGCGTTGGCGCCGCTGCCCTCGGTGCTTTCCCAGAGCACAATGGTGTTGGTGTAGGAGAACGCATTGATCACGTCCGCCCATACCCAGTAGAGCAGCACGCCGAACAGCACCACCAGGCCCAGGCGCACCAGCCGCAGCGATTGCTGGTTGACCTGCTGCAGGTCCATTTGCGGCTCCTCGACTTCCACCCCTTCCACGTTTTCCTTGGGTTCCGCCTCGCGCTCCGCCACCGCCCGTTTATAGGCCAGCCGCTGGGCGGCCACCGCCAGGCCGCGCACCGCGGTGGCGTCGATAAGGATCACCAGCAGGGCAAGATAGAAAGTGTCGATCAGGCGGCCGGACAGGCGCACCGAGGTGAAGTAGTAACCGGCCACGATCAACGCCACCAGCACCAGCGGCGCGCCGGCGCTGATCAAAGTGGTCACCGAGCGCAGGGTGCGCGAATAATGCTGGATCGGGTAGGCCAGCGCGGTGCGCGCCAGCATTACGCTGATCACCGCCAGCCCGGCCACCATGGTGACCAGGCCGATACGGTCGTTGCTCAACTGCGCCGGCCACTCCTCGCCGAAGGCGATCACCAGCGTCATCGGCACCATGGTCAGGCCGATGATCAGCAGGCGCCGGCGCAGTTGCCGGTTATTGTCCTCGGTCCAGCGGAAATGGCGCTGGGCGATGCCGTTGCGCGACAGCAGCCGGTAGCACAGCTCGAACACCAGCCAGATCAGGGCGATCTTCGCCAGCGCCGCGCCCAACACCGTGCTCAGGGTGCCGGGCTGCACCCACAGCCCCCAGCCCAGCAGGCTCAGCACCAGCGGGCCGGGCACGCAGAGCAGCGTCGTGTAGATGATCGCCAGGGGCGTGTGGCGCTGGCTGTCCCGCTTCAGAAAGCCGATATCGCCGTTCAGCGACTTGATCCGTTTACGCAGGCGCGGGCGTACCAGCCACAGGGCGCCGGCCAGCACCAGCGGCAGAAACAGCCATTGCCACTTGCTTTGCAGAATGTCGGTGGCGTTGGTGACCATGCGCCGCCACGGCATGGTGTTGATCTGGTCCGCCACCTGGCCGGGGAACTCGGCGAACCAGGCCAGGGACAGCGGCTGGGTGCTGGGCATCCAGAAGGTCTGTTCGGAGATGATGTCGTGCAGATTGCGGGTCAGCTTATCCAGTTGCTCCTGGGACAGATTCAGGCGCACCAGGATATTGAGCTTTCGGCCCAGCTCCTGGTCGAGCTGATTGAGCAGGTCCACCCGGTTGTCGATCAGGCGTTGCAGGCCGTCGCGCAGTTGCGCTTTTTGCTGATCGTCCAGGCCGCTGTCCTCGGGCAGCTTGAGATCCCGGTTTTCCAGTTCCTGCAGGGTCTGGCGGATGTCGAACTGGGCCAGGCGCGCCTCGGTGATCTGTTTGTCCAGGCCTTCCCTGGGTGTGAACTGCGGCAGGCTTTTCTGCTGCTCGTAAAGAATGCGCGACAACAGCAGGCTGCCGTCGAGCATCTCGATCTGGTCGTTGACGGTGCTGGAGAGCGAACGGGCGCGGTCCAGCTGGGTCTCCGCGTTGATCACCTCGCGGATCAGGTTGTTCACGTCGCTGGCGGTGTCCTTGAGCTGGTCACGCACCGCCTCGTTGCGCTGCCGCGCGGTGTCCAGCAGTGGATGACTCACCAGGCTTTCCGGCAGGTCGAGCTGGTCGTCGCCGATTTCCGCGCTGAGCGACTCCCCGCGGCGCTCGTTGATCATCGGCTGCAGGACGTCCAGCCGCGTCTGAATCACCTCGGTCTGCGCTTCCAGCACCCGTTTGCGCAGGCGGGCCAGCTCTTCCAGGGTGCTGGCCACGGACAGCTCCTGGTTGCGCAGTTCAATACGCGTTTCCAGCGCCGCCAGTTCCGTGCGCAGCCGGGTGGTTTCGGCCTCGGAGAGGGTATCGTTTTCCTGGTTCAGACGCCGGCGGATTTCGTCGGTGCGGGCCAGGCTGTCGCTGATCGTGTTCTGGGCACGCTCGGGCAGGGTTTGCGCGCGGGTCAGCTCGCCGCTCACCTTGGCCAGGGTTTGCTGGTTTTCTTCCAGCGCTTCCAGTTGCTGGCCGAGTTCTTCCACAAGCGCGGCAAGGGACAGGTCCTGGTAGCGGGCGCGCCAATCCAGCTCGGCGTCCTGGCGCGCCTTGGCCAGCTGCTCCTGAAGACGGTTGCGGTCCACCGGGGCCTGCCGTCTGCGGTCGGAAAGCGTGTCGATCTGTTCCCGGTTGCTGTCGATCTCGCGGCGCAACGTCAGCGTCTGCTGCAGCTCTTCGCGTTCCGGGTCCTCGTCGGCGGTATCGGCGGCGCCGTTACCGCCGTCGCCGGATTCGCCACCGTCACCGGAGAGCTGTTTCTCCAGGTCGCCGATGCCGGGCAGTGAGAACGCACCGGTCTGCGCCTGGGCCGCCGCCATCGGCAGCAACGCGAGCAACAGAGCCAGTGGAAACGAACGGAACAGTCTGATCAATACAGCCAACACGGAAAGCGCCTTTGGTTTTTTGCAAGCTTAGCAACGGCCGGGGTCCCGGCATAGCCGCCGCCGTCATTCCGTGATCAGCAGCCCCGCCCGTCGGTGATCTCGGCGACGCTGTCCGCCACGTTGTCGTCCTCCGGCGCCAGTTGCCGGGCGCGGCACACCGCCTCCCGGGCCTGGTCCGGCTGGCCGCTGTCGCGCAGTGCGTAGGCCAGGTTGTTCCAGGCCGGCGCCAGATCCGGGGCGCGCGCCACGGTGGCCCGGTAGGCGCGCAGGGCGGCGTCGGTCCGGCCATCCTGCCAGAGCGCGTTGGCGTAGCCGAAACGCAGCCGGCCATTGTCCGGGAAACGCGCCACGGCGGCTTCCCAATAGGGCAGCGCGCCGGTCTGCATCGGCGCCAGCGCCTGCAGCAGCGGTTCCGGTTGCACGCTGTCCGGCAGGTCGCCGGGCGGCAGCAGCACGAAACCCCAGTAGCGGCCCCGGGCCCAGGTGCGCAGGAAGCGGTTCCAGCGGCTTTCCGTGGCCTGGTCGGTGCCGCTGTGCAGGATAATGCGCTCACCGCCGTCGCGGTAGCCGATCACCACCGCATAGTGCCACAACGGCCATTGCGGCAGCGCCAGGTTCTGCAAGACCAGCACCGGGTGGCCGGCCTGCACCTCCTGGATCAACGCCGTGGGCGTGTTGATCGGATAGGCGAGCAGGCCGCGGGCCCGGCCCGCCGCCACCAGCTCGATGCCCAGCGCGCCCTGACGCTCCGGCAGCCAGACTTCGTCGACCAGTTCGGTCTTGTCGCCGGGCAGCCCGTTCCATTGCAGCATCATGCCCAGGGCGGCGGGGCCGCACTGGTAGGCTTCCTGGGGAATAAAGGGCACGTCCAGCCGCTGCTGCGGGCGCGCGTCGGCCCGTTCCGGCGGCGGAACCGTCTGGCAGGCGGTGAGCAGTAGCAGAAACAGCAAGGCGGCGGCCGGGCGGCCGCCGCGCGGGCAGGCGATCATTTACCCGATCGGATCGATGACGGGGAATACGTCGGTGGCGCCGAGCAGATCCAGCAGCACCAGAATCAGGATAACGGCGAGAATCACACCCACCACGCTACCGCCGGCGGGCATCTGTTCCGCTTTCTGCGCCAGCTGGTTCAGCTCGCGGTCGCTGAGACGACCCAGACGCTTTTCCACGTCGCCGGGGGTGACGCCGTTCTTGGCCAGCACCTTGGCGGCGGCTTCATGGTTCATCAGCCGCATGACTTTGCGTTCGGTGGCGGCCCGCTGCTCGCTGGAAACCATGCCATCGGTCGTGACCATGGCGGCGTGGGCCGCGGGTACGAACAAGCCTTGCGTAAACAACATAACCAGCGCCGTCAGGACGCCTGTAATTTGCTTTTTCATCGACATCGCTCCACTTAAAAAACGTGGCTCAAGGCTAGCACGGCGCGTTCCTGTTCAGGGTTATGCAAGTTAAAGCTTTGTGATCTTTTACACTCATTTCACCAATCACCGCCGCCTTCACGCCAGCCTGTGTCAAAGCCGCCAGGGCGGCGTCGCGCAGGCCCGGATCCACCGAGAACAGCAGGCCGCCACTGGTCTGTGGATCGGTGGCCGCCGCCAGACGCGGATCGTCGTCGGCGATGTCGCCGTGCTCGCAGCGTGTCAGCACCTGGTCGTTGGCCGGCTTCAGGGTGCTCACCACGCCCCGCGCCACCAGCTCTTCGGTGCCCGGCAACAGCGACAGGCTGTCCAGGTCCAGGCGCGCGTCCAGGTTGCTTTGCTCGCACAGCTCCAGCAGGTGGCCGAGCAGGCCGAAGCCGGTGATGTCGGTGCAGGCATTGGGCGCCAGCGGCGCCATGGCGTCCCGGGCCAGGCCGTTGCTGCGCAGCATGCTGTCGAGCGTGGCGTCCAGCCAGTGGCCGCGGCCCAGGTTGTGCATCAGGCCGGCCAGTTGAATGCCGGTGCCCAGGGACTTGGTGAGAATCAGCACGTCGCCGGGCCGGGCGCCGCTTTTATGCCACAGGTCCGCCGGCGGCGCGGCGCCGTTGACCGTGAACCCGGCCGCCATCTGCGGCCCTTCGATGGTATGCCCGCCCACCAGGGTGCAGCGGGCCGCGTTCAATTCCTTCAGCGCCCCGGCCATCAGGCGGTGCAGATCGCGGCTTTGCAGGCGGGGATGGTGGCGCGGCATGCAAACCGTGGCCAGGGCGGAGTGGGGCGCCGCGTTCATGGCGAACAGATCGCTGAGGCTGTGCAGCGCGGCGATGCGCCCGAACAGATAGGGCTCGTCCACGAAGGCGGGAAAATAGTCCAGGCTTTGCACCAGCCGCTGGTCCGCCGGCCAGCGAATCACGGCGGCGTCGTCGGCGTGGTCCACGCCCGCCTCGATGTCCTCGCGGATCACCGGGTCGAGCGCCGCCAGGGCCTCGCTTAACGATTGCGCCCCCACCTTGGCGCCGCAGCCGGCGCAGTGCAGGGTGTCGTCCGGGGCGCCGGCCCGGGCGGCGGCGTCCATGCGCGGCAGCCGGCGGTCGAATTTGTCCATGAAGTCCCGGTCCAGCCGGTCCTTCCAGCGCCACACCCAGCCGCCGGCCAGCGCCGGGCCGCCGCCCCGGCTGCCCACGGCGTCACGGCCGCCGGCGGACAGCAGCGATAGGAAACGCCGTTGCGGGCGGTACGGCTCCAGCGGCTGGCCCTGGGCGGCGGCGGCCAGATTGCGCGCCAGAATTTTCGCCTGGCGTACCGCGTAAACACCGGCCTTGGGCAGATCGCCGGGAAAGGCGGCGCAGTCGCCGGCGGCGAATACCCGCGCGTCGGCCGGGCTTTGCAGGGTGTCGTTGACGCGCACGAAGCCCTGGTCGTCGCAGGGCAGCCCGCTGTCCGACAGCCAGGAAGCGGCCCGCACGCCGGTGCACCAGAGCAGAAAGTCGTGCGGCAGCTCGCGGTCATCGCTGAGCAGGCGTTGCGCCTGCACCTGCCGCACCGGTGTGTGGCTGTGCAGGGTCACGCCGCGCGCCGCCAGGCGCCGGGTCATGCGGCGGCGCACGCCGGCGGGAAAGCCCGGCAGCAACGCCCCGGCGGTGACCAGGCTGACGCCGGCGCGGTCGCCCAGGGCGTGGGCCACCGCCAGCGCCATCTCGGTGCCGCCGGCGCCGCCGCCCACCACGGTGATCGCCGCCGGCCTGTCCCGCTCCGCCAGTTCGTCCCGCAACGCCTGCCAGCGGCGGTGAAAATCCGCCACCGGTTTCACCGCCACCGCGTGTTGCTCGGCGCCGGGCACGGCGGTGAGATTGGGGGTGGCGCCCACGTCCAGGCTCACCAGGTCGTATTCCAGGTGGGTGCCGTCGTCCAGGTAAAGCCGCCGCTGCTCGGGCTTGAGCCGTACCGCGCGGGCGCGGATAAAGCGCGTGCCGGTGGCCTGGCAGAGGCGCTGCAGATCGATGTGCGTCTCTTCCAGACGGTAGTGGCCGGCGACCAGCCCTGGCAGCATGCCGGAATAGGCGCTCAGGCTGTCCGGGGAGACCAGGGTCAGACGCAGCCCGGGCACCGGTTTCATGGCCAGCATGCGCAGCGCCAACGCGTGGCTGTGGCCGCCGCCGACCATGATCAGATCCTGGGTGGCGGAAGGGGTCAGCATGCGGTTCTCCTGTCGGTCATGGCGGTGCGTCTCATTGCTCATTCATTCCACGGGCTGGCCACGGGTGGACAGGCGCAGGCGCCCGCGCAACCAGCGCGAGAAGGCGTCCACGCCCAGATTCAGGCCGACGGTGGCGAGAATCAAAACCAGGGTGCGGTCAAAGCGGAACTCGGCGACGCTGGAATCAATATAAAAACCCAGGGTATGAATGCCCAGGATACCCAGCACCGCGGTCTCGCGCATGATGATCTCCCAGCGGTAGAGCAAAAAGGCGAGAAAGTTCGGGTACAACCTGGGCAGCACCTCGAAGGCGTAGCGGTTGAGCCCCCGGGGGCTGTCGTCGCGCAGGGTCAGCCCTTCGCTGAAACGGGCGGTAAGGTGCGCGATGATCGCCCCGGTGTGCAGGCCCAGGGCGAGGATGCCCGGCAGCATGGACGGGCCCAGCATGATCAGAAAGAAAAACGCCAGGAAGAATTCCGGCGTGGTACGCAACACCACCAGAATGAAATGACCCAGCCCCCGGCTGACGCGATTGCCGAACAGCGGTGAGCGCAGCGGAAACAGCACCAGCGCCAGCAACGCCGTCAGCAGCAGGGCGGCCAGGCCCAGCACCAGGGTGTGCCAGACCCCGGGGCCGATCTGTTCGGACCACAGCGTGCCCAGCCACACCCACAGCTCGGCGACACCGCCGCCGTTTTTCAGCGGCGCGGGCACCAGGTCCTCGGTGACGAAGCGCACCAGCGTTTGCAGGCTGCCGGTCCACACCGGCGGCGCCCAGATCAGCGCGGCCAGCAGATAGAAGGGCAGCAGCAGGGGGCGCAGCCAGAAGCGCAGAGTCAGAATCAGCAGAAACAGCAGATAAAGCAGCGCCGCGCCTTCGCCGTAATGGCCTTCGCGGAACGCCGTCTCCAGGTGAAAGCCCAGGGTCGGCAGGCCGATAAAGCCGAGGATCGCCGAGGCGCGCAGCGCGCACTCCAGGCGGTAACCGGTGTAGGCCTTGCAGGACGCCCAGATCAAAGGCAGGCGGGCATAGAAAAAGCGGCCCAGGCGGCGCCGGTCGTCGGGCAGGGCAACCGCCGGCGCCGGGTCCGCTTCTTCCAGGAATTCGCCGAACACCTTGGCGAAGATGCCGGCGTAGGGCAGGGCGATGGCGAGCACGCCGGTGAGCGTGGACAGGCCGGTGACCTGCATCAGCAGCAGCCCCCAGAACAGCTCGTGGACGGCGCGCACCGAGGCGGCACCGGCACGCACCGCCCGGCGGTGCCAGAACAACGCCAGCAAAAAGCCGGCGGCGGCGCCCAGGGCGACGCCCTGGAACGCGAACGCCAGGGTGTTGGCCAGCGCCCGGCCAAGCCCCTCGGTGGCCAGGAAGTCCGGGCGCAGCAGGCCCAGGCCTACGCGCATCATTTCCTCGCCCGGGTCGCCGCGGGTGACTTCCAGATCGGCGCAGGCGAACGCGATCAACCCGGCCAGCCCCAGCCAGCCGCTGGCGCGGCGCCAGCCGGCGGCGGTGGTGGTGAAGGTCGGGGCGGGGCGGTTCATGGCAGGTAGAGGCGGTCCAGGTCGTCCAGCGTCAGCGACGCGGAAGGCGCGTCCAGCACCGTCTCGCCATGGCGCAGACCGATCACCCGCTCAAAGCAGGCCAGCGCCAGGGCGCGGTCGTGCATGGCGACCACGGCGCTGTCGTGGCGGCGCAGGGTATCGCGGAGCAGCGCCAGGCCCTGGTGTTCGTCCAAGTTGGATACCGGCTCGTCGGCCAGCAGCACCGGCCGCTCCGTGAACAGGGCCCGGCCCAGGGCGGTGCGCTGGGCCTGGCCGCCGGACAGCCGGTCGACGCTGGTGAACAGCTTTTCGGCCAGCCCCAGGCTTTCCGCCACGGCGGCGACACTGTCGCGCTGGGCCGCCGTGGGGTGCACCAGCGCGCGCAGATTGCGCCAGGTGCCGAAGCGGTGCAGGCCGCCCATGTAGATGTTGTGGAACACGCTGAGCATGGGCACCAGCGCCTGCTCCTGGGGGCACCAGGCGCACAGCGTTTCCCGCTGGCGCCGCAGCGCCGCCAGCAGGGTGGACTTGCCGCTGCCGGACGGGCCCAGCAGGGCCACGGTTTCGCCGCGCCGGACGGTCAGATCCAGGGCGGGGAATACCGTCTCGCGGCCGTGGCCGAGCCGCGCGCCCCGGAAGTGGAACAGGGGCGCCGGCGCTTCACTGGCGTTCACAGCGGTTCAATCCAGCAGGCCGATGCTTTCGGCGGTGTCTTCGATGGCCTGGTAGTCATCGTTGTCGGCGGGCACGAAGGCGCTGCGCGGGAAGGCCTCGAGCAGCTCCGGGTCGTCGATCGCCAGCAGCACCTCGGTGACCCGCTGGCTGAAGCCGTCGCCGAAGCGCTGGTCCAGGTCGCCGCGCACGGTCCAGTGGTAGTCCGGGTAGGCGGGGGTTTCCCAGATCACCTGCACCTTGTCGGTGTCGATGTCGCCGTCCGCCAGGGCCTGGTCCCAGACCTGATAGTTGAGCGCACCGGTGGCGTAGGCGCCGCTTTCCACCAGCGACAGGGTGCGGCTGTGGTCGCCGCTGAAGCCGACCTTGTCGATCAGCTCCTGGGGCGGCGCGCCGAAGCGTTCGCGGAAGTAGTACTCGGGCATCAGCCGGCCGGAGGTGCTGCCCTTGGAGCCGAAGGTGAACGACGGCTGCTCGGCGAAGGCGTCGGGCAGGCTGTCGCCGGGCTCCAGGCCGGTGCGGCTGTTGGCGATGAAGTAGGATTTAAAGGCGGTGTCTTCCTGGCCCTGGGCGATGGCTTGCGAGCCGGGCACCAGGCGCCGGGCCTGAACCCCGGACAGGCCGCCGAACCAGGCCATCTGCACTTCGTCGTTGCGGAAGGCGGTGACCGCCGCCGGGTAGGACTTCACCGGCACGTATTTCACCGGCACGCCGAGCGCCTCTTCCAGGTGCTCGGCCACTTTGCCGAAGCGCTGTTCCAGGCGTGACTCGTCCTGGTCGGGGATCGCGGTGAAGGTGAAAGTTTGCGCCGGTTCGCGGGAATCACAGGCGGCCAGCAGCAGCACGGCGCAGGCCGTGGCCAGAAGGGGTTTGATCATTGTCGGCTCCGTTCAATAGGGAGTATTACCGGACGTTATTAGGGCCTGTGTGAACAGGCCCTTCACCGCCGCGTGTCCGGCTATCCGCGGTGGCTCAGGTATTCCATCACTTGCGCCCGGCTGCCCTGATAGAGAATCGGGCCGTCCCGGCGTTGTAGCATGTAATCGTACATGGGGTCGTAGTAGCCGCTCAGCAGTTCGCGGATCCACACCCGGTGGCGCTCCACGTCGCCGCCGTGGCGCTGCTGGTCCAGCGCCGCTTCCAATTCGCTGCGCAGATACTGATGGCGGGCGCCGCCCAGCCGTTTGCGGATGCGGTCGAGGGCGGCGAGCAGCGCCTCGGCCAGCCGCTCGAACGCCTGCGCTTCGCCGTAGTGGCGGCTGTATTCGTCCAGCGGTCCGGTGACGTAGTCCTCCAGCGTCACCCGCACGCGGGCCTCCAGCGGTTCGTCGATGACCACGCGCGGCGACTGGCGGATGCGCGCCTGCAGATCGTCCGGCACATAGCAGCGGCCGATCAGCTTGCCTTCGTCTTCCACCACCACCGGCGCCGGGCCCCGGTGCTGATGCTTGAGCAGGGCGATGGCCAGGCGGTTCTCGAAATCGATCTGGCTGGGCTGGCCCGCCGGTCGGCGGCCGAACGCCGAGCCGCGATGGTGGGCCATCCCTTCCAGATCGATGGCGTCGGTCAGCCGTTCGATAAGACGCGTCTTGCCGCAGCCGGTGCGGCCGCTGAGCACCACCATGGGCAGGTGGCGCAGGTTGTGCTTGAGCCGGTCGAGCAGGAAGCGGCGCATCGCCTTGTAGCCGCCCACCACCAGCGGCACGTGCACGCCGGCCTGGTCCAGCCAGGCTTGGGTGGTGCGACTGCGCAGGCCGCCACGGAAACAGTACAGATAGCCGTCCGGGTGGGCGCGGTGCCACGCCCGCCAGGCGTCCAGGCGGGCGCTCTTCTTGCGGCCGCTGACCAGTTCGTTGCCGAGATCAATGGCCGCCTGCTGGCCTTGCTGCTTGTAGCGGATACCCACCCGGTGCCGCTCGTCATCGTCGAGCAGCGGCAGGTTGCTGGCGGTGGGGAAGGCGCCCTTGGCGAATTCCACCGGCGCGCGCACGTCCAGTAAGGGAATGTCGCCGAGAAACAGCCCGGCGTAGTCTCGAGTGTCGTCCATGGCGGGAGATTCTAGCAGCCTGAGCGCGCCCTGGCGCTAGCTGCTGTAAGAGCAGGCTGTGGGAGCGGGCCCGGCCCGCGAAAGGGAGCGAAGCTCCCGGCAGGATCCCAGAGACGCTATTGGTGGTGCGCTTCGAGGTGTCTCTGGCATCCCGCCGGCCGGCTAAAGCCGGCCTTTCGCTTGCGGGGCAAGCTCCTACAATGCTCAGGCCGGGCGCAGCTGGCCGGTGAGGTGCGGTTTGACGCCGTCCTTGGCGACCACGCGGAAATCGAGGCCGCCGTCCTTTTCTTCGCGGGCGAACTTCACCGTGGCCGGAATGAACATCGGCACCTTGAACTGCACCGCCACGGTGAAGGCTTCCTCGGGCAGCTCGTGTTGCAGCTGCCCCAGGGCGCGGGCCTTGGACCACATGCCGTGGGCGATCTGGCGTTTGAAGCCGAACAGCTTGGCGGTCAGCGGGTAGAGGTGGATCGGGTTGCGGTCGCCGGACACGGCGCCGTAACGGCGGCCGGTGTTGCCGGGGACCTTCCATTCAATGGCGTCGGTGACCGGTTCCGGGGTGCCGCGCGAGCCCTTGTCGGCCTTCACGCCGCTGCCGCCGCCGCGGAAGAAGTTCACCGATTCGCTGGCCCAGACCCGTTCGCCGCCGGTGCTGACCACCGTGAAGATGGAAAACTCGTAGCCTTTTTCCACCTGGGTCAGGTTGCCCAGGTAGCATTTGATGTTGAGCTGCTCGCGCTCGGCGATGGGGCGGTACTGGGTGATGCTGTTGCGCACGTGCACCAGGCCCATGGCCGGGAACGGGAAGCCGTCCTCCATCATCAGCGCCATGTGCAGCGGAAAGGCGTGGATGTGCGGGTAGGTGACCGGCAGGCGGCCGTCGTCGCTGAACCCGCAGACCTTGCGGTAGGCGGCCAGGTGCCCGGCGTCCAGGCCCACATCGTTGAGGCGCAGGCCGACATTGGGCAGTTGCGGGTTTTTGCCGGGTTTCACCCGGGCACGCATCACCGCCTTGGCGAAATTGACCGGCATTGCCGGGGCGTGGCGCAGCTCGCGGAAGTTCACGTCACTCATAACAGCGTCCTTGATCTCTCCAATACGGCCGACGCCGCGTGACAACAGCGGCGTCGGCAAATTGGGGACAGTATAGGCAGTGTGAAGAGCGGCCTGGATTGGCCGTATCGCCTGGGGGAGCCCCCGAGCAGGCCTATCAATCCCGGCGGATCAGGTGCGCGGCGGGGTGTCGGAGCGCCACTGGGCCACCCCGAAGTAAATCAGGCGCACCTGTTTCTCCGCCATGATCAGCATCTCGTGCTGGCCGGCGTCGTCGTCTTCGTCCAGCTCCAGCATTTCCTGGGTCAGGGCGACCACGCTGTTGACCACCAGGGACGCCATCATCTGCAGGTCCTCGGCGTTGACCCGCACCAGGAACGGAAAGCGCGCCATATCCATCGCCAGCTCACTGACGAACAAGCGGATTTCACGGCGGATGGCCTGGCGCATGGTGGCCGAGCCGCCGTACAGCTCCTTTGAAACGAACAGGAAATGGGTGCGGTTATTGCGCACGTAGGTGAAGAAGGTCTCCATCGACCCGCGGATCATGCGTTCGTTGGGCAGTTCCTGCTGGCGCACTTCACGCATCATCTGGCGCAGGGTGCGAAAGGACTCGTCCAGCAGGGTCAGGCCCAGGGCGCTCATGTCCGGGAAATGGCGATAAAAGGCGGTGGGCACCACCCCGGCGCGTTTGGTCACTTCACGCAGGCTCAAGGAAGAGAACGGGGCTTTCTTGGCCACCAGATCCAGGGCCGCATCCATGAGCGCCTGGCGAGTTCGCCCCCTCTTGGGCCGCCGTCCCCGAGTCGGAGTCTCTCTGCTCATGGTTTTTGCTCCCGAGTCATCGTTTTTATTCTCCGCATTTTCGCCATGTTATTGAAAATCCCCGGCCGGATACAGACAACTGGTTGATTTTACTGTGTAAAAAAGTATAAGTGTACACGTGTTGACATTGGTGCTCCGCTTCGGTACAAAGTGCACAACTGTACACAAACGGGAGTTGGCATGAACGTCATCACCGCTTCAAATTCACAATCCGGTACTCCGGGCCTGATCCGTCGTCTCGGCAAGGCGCTCAGCACGCCGTTCGACCCGGAGGACTATCTGGCCCTGTTCGATCCGCTGCAGTCCGCCCGCGAAATACGCGCCCGGGTGATCGGCGTGCAGCGCGAGAGTGACCAGGCGGTGACCCTGACCCTGCAACCCAACCGCCTTTGGAAAGGCCACCGCGCCGGTCAGCATGTTCTGCTGGGCGTGGAGATCGAAGGCGTGCGGCATCAACGCTGCTTCTCCCTGTCCTCGGCCCCCGGCGGCGCGCCCACCATCAGCGTGAAGCGCCAGGGCCGGGGCGGCGTCAGCGACCATCTGGTCAACCGTTGCCGGGAGGGCGACCTGCTCACCCTGGCCGAACCGGCCGGCGAATTCGTGCTGCCGAACCCGGTGCCGGAGCGCCTTCTGATGGTCACCGCAGGCTCCGGGATTACACCTGTTCACAGTATCGTGAAGTCCCTGCTCGCGTCCAACTTCGACGGCAAAGTGACCTGGGTGCACTTCGAACGCCGCTACCGGGACCTGATGCTGAGCGACTCCCTGGCGCAATTGCGCCGCGATCCGCGCCTCGACCTGCGTCTCGTCCTTAGCGGCGACAGCCCGCGCGACGGCGACCAGGCCGGCCGTCTGGATGAACACTGGCTCACGGATAACATCGCCGATGCCGCCGCGCACACCGTTTTCACCTGCGGGCCGGCCGGCTTTCTCGACACGGTGATGGATTGGCACGGCGAACACGGCCGCGCGCCGCTGTTCCATGAGCGTTTCAAAGCGGCGCCGGTGGTGGCCGGTGAAGGCGGCCGGCTGCACTTCTCGCGCACCGGCGGCTTGGCCGAGGCCGCCGCCGGGGTGTCGCTGCTGGAAGCGGCGGAGCAGGCCGGCCTCAAGCCCAAGCACGGTTGCCGCATGGGCATCTGCCACACCTGCAAGTGCAAGGTGAGCAAGGGCCGGGTGCGCGACCTGCAGAGCGGCGAAAGCCGCGAGTTGAACGGCCAGGAAGTTCGTATTTGTGTCCACGCCGCCGAGGGCGACGTGGAACTGGATCTCTAAGGAGGCACGCTATGAATGCCAAAGTAGATCATTTCGACCCCATCGTATTCGAACGCCCGGGCGTGACGCTGACGCGCTCCCAGGTGGACGCCTTCGGCCGCGAAATCGACGCCCTGCGTGAAGAGATCATGGCGGATCTGGGCGAGCAGGACGCGCGCTACATCCGCCGTCTGGTGCGCACCCAGAAAGGCATGGAACTGGCCGGCCGCGGCCTGCTGTTCCTGGGCGTGCTGCCGCCGGCCTGGCTGGCCGGCACCGCGCTGCTGTCGGTGTCCAAGATTCTGGAAAACATGGAAATCGGCCACAACGTGATGCACGCCCAGTGGGACTGGCTGGGTGACCCGGCGCTGGATTCCTCCACCTACGACTGGGACAACACCTGCCCGGCGGAGCAGTGGAAGCATTCGCACAACTACATGCACCACACCTTCACCAACGTGGTCGGCAAGGACCGGGATGTGGGCTACGGCATCATGCGCATGTCCGAAGAGCAGCGCTGGAACCCGGCCTACCTGTTCCAGCCCGCCTATAACTGGGTGCTGGCCTCGTTGTTCCAGTGGGGCGTGGCGTTCCACGACCTGGAAGTGGAGCGCGTGCTCAAGGGCGAGAAAAGCTTCGCCGAATACCGCGCGCAGCGCCGCAAGATCATGAAGAAGGTGCGCAAGCAGGTGGGCAAGGACTATCTGCTGTTCCCGCTGCTGGCCGGCCCGTTCGCCCCCTGGGTGCTGGCGGGCAACGCCACCGCCAACCTGACCCGCAACCTGTGGTCGTACCTGATCATTTTCTGCGGCCATTTCACCGAGCACGCGGAAATGTTCAGCGAGGCGGAAATCGAGAACGAGACCCGCGGCCAATGGTACCTGCGCCAGCTGCTGGGCTCCTCCAACCTGGAAGGCGGCCCGCTGTTCCACATCATGTCCGGCAACCTCAGCCACCAGATCGAGCACCACCTGTTCCCGGACATGCCGTCCAACCGCTACAAGCAGGTGGCGCCCAAGGTGCGCGAGATCGCCGAGCGCTACGGTCTGCACTACAACAGCGGCCGTCTGAGCCGCCAGTTCGGCACCGTGCTCAAGCGGATTAACCGCCTGGCGCTGCCGTCCCGGCGCAAGCCGAAAAACGCCACGGTGTGAAGCGGTTCCGGGTCCCCGGACGGTGTGCTAGTCTCACCACTTGGTATTTACCGTTTGGGGAAGTCGCAACAGGATGGCAGAACTGACCGATTCCGGCGTGCTTCTGCGCATGGCCTACCGGGCCATGCTCAACGCCGGCATTGATGCCGACGCGGTACTGGCCGAGCTGGGCCTGGACCCGTCCATATTGAACGTGCCGGATCTGCGCACGCCCCACGATGGCCAGGAATGGTTCTGGGAGGCGTTGGCGAAGGTCTCCAACGACGAGCATGTGGGCCTGCATCTGGGCAAGCACATGCCCGTCTACAAGGGCCAGGTGCTGGAGTATCTGTTTCTCTCCAGCCCCACCTTCGGCGAGGGCCTGCACCGCGCGCTCAGCTACCAGCGGCTGCTCTCCGACGCGGCACGGGCCGAACTGTTCGAAGAGGGCGAGCGGGTCTTCCTGCGTCAGCCGTTCTGGGGCCGCCGCCTGGCGCACCTCAACGAATGCGTGATGATGGGGCTGATCAAGTTCTTCCGCTTCGTCACCGACGACGCCTTCGAGCCCCTGGAAGTCCACTTCGGCCACGAACACCACGCCGACAAGGCCGAATACGAGCGCGCCTTCGGCTGCCCGGTGAAATTCGGCATGCCGTCCGTGGGCGTCTATTTCGACTCCCGCCTGATGGCGCTGCCCTCCGCCCACCACGAGCCGGAGTTGCTGCGTCTGCACGAGCAGCTCGCCAGCGAGCAGGTGGCGCGCCTGGAGAAGCAGGACCTGGTGGCCCAGGTCAACCGGCTGATCGCCGAGCTGCTGGAATCCGGCCACGCCAACCTGGAAGAAGTGGCCGAGCGCCTGGGCATCAAAGCCCGCCAGCTGCGCACCCGGCTCGCCGACGCCGGCACCAACTTCAACCAGCTGGTGGCCGACTACCGCTGCAAGCTGGCCAAGCGCCTGCTCGCCGGCACCGACGAATCCATCGACGAAATCGTCTACCTCACCGGCTTCTCCGAGCCCTCCACCTTCTACCGCGCCTTCAAGCGCTGGGTGGGCATGACCCCCATCGAGTACCGCAAACTCAAAGCCGAAGAAGACGCCGCCGAAGCCGCCGCCAAACTCTGATTCTTGTGGGAGCGGGCCCACCCGATCCCGGTGCTCCTTTGGAAATTGAAAGGTCCTAGCGCCTCTCTGAAAGGGTGGATCTGACCCGTGGCGGTGACGCTATCCAGTGAGCGGGGCAATGGTGGTGCCTGGAGGGAGCTGTTTGGCCAGGGACGGCCAAACTAACAGCGATCAGGGACGACTTGAGCGGTCCCGGAAGGCACCACCATTGCACCGCGTCTCGGATACGGAGCACCGAACACCCGAAGAACCAGGTCTCTGGAATCCTGCCGGGAGCTTCGCTCCCTTTCGCGGGCAGGGCCCGCTCCCACAAGGGCCGCACACAGACCCGCGTCCCCGGCTGGAGAGAACCCGCCTAGGGAAGGCGCACCTCGTTATCGGCGGGGTTCGTCGGGCTCGTCGGCTTCACCCTCGATGGTGACGCCGGGGCGCTCGCCGGGGCCGGGCCGGTGGGCGGGGTCATTGGCGGAGCCGGGCCCGGACTGGCCGGGCCGCGATCCGCCGGGATAGACGGTGCGGCTCTGGTAGAAGAAGGCGCCGCCGCCCGGGCCGCCCCGGGTGGCGAAGGTCTGCAGCGTGCCCTTGCGGATCAGATAATCCGCCATGGCGCGCCGTGAAAACGGCAGCAGCAGGGCGAAGCCCAGGGCGTCGGTGATAAACCCGGGGGTGATCAGGAAGGCGCCGCCGAGCAGCAGCATCATGCCTTCGGCCAGCTCCCGGCCGGGCATTTCACCCTGGTTCATACGCTGGTTAAGCCGTTGCCAGGTCTGCAGGCCCTGACTGCGGAACAGGGCGGTGCCCAGCAGGGCGGTGACCACCACCATCAGAATGGTGATCGGCCAGCCGATAAAGTCCGCCACGGCGGCCAGTACCATGACCTCCACCAGGGCGAGCACGAAAATGGTCAGGAAAACGCGACCGAAACCCATCGAAACCTCGGAAATTCATTGCGGCGAGTGAGTGCCGTTCAAGGTTAGATGGCGGTGGGGAAGGGGAGTTTCAAGTCGAAAGGGAGGTGGGAGCGGGCGGGGCCGCTCCCACAAGCTTTCTACGCCAGGCCGATCAGGCGCCCAGCATCATCTGGCCGCAGACGCGCACCACGTTGCCGGTGAGGCCCTGGGAGGCGGGGCTGGCGAAGAACGAGATGGTTTCCGCCACGTCCACCGGCTGGCCGCCCTGGCTCATGGCGTTCATGCGCCGGCCGGCTTCGCGGATGGTGAAGGGGATGGCGGCGGTCATCTGCGTTTCGATGAAGCCCGGCGCCACCGCGTTCACGGTGATGCCCTTGTCCGCATACTCCTCGGAGTAGGTGTCGATCATGCCGATCACCGCGGCCTTGGAGGTGCCGTAGTTGGTCTGGCCCAGGTTGCCGGCGATGCCGGCGATGGAGCTGATCGACACGATGCGACCGCCTTCGCCCATGGCGCCGTCGGCCACCAGTTGCTCGTTGATGCGCAGCTGGCTGGCGATGTTGATGTTCATCACCATGTCCCAGTGACCTTCGGGCATGTTGCCGAGCATCTTGTCGCGGGTGACGCCGGCGTTGTGCACCAGGATATCCAGGCCGCCCATTTTCTTGGCGGCGTCAGCGATCACGCGCGGCGCGTCGTCGGCGGTGATGTCCAGTTCCAGGCTCTGGCCGCCGATTTCCTCGGCCACCTTGTTCAGGTCTTCGGCCATCGGCGGGATGTCCAGCACCGTCACTTCGGCGCCGTCGCGGGCCAGCACCCGGGCGATGGACGCGCCGATGCCGCGCGAGCCGCCGGTGACCAGGGCTTTCTTGCCGGCCAGCGGCTTGTCCCAGTCAAAGCTCTGCGCATCGAAGCCGGCGGGGCCCACGCGCACCACCTGCGCCGACACATAGGCGGATTTCGGCGACAGGAAGAAGTGCAGCGGCGAGGCCAGCTGACTTTCCGCGCCGGCTTCGCAGTACACCAGCTGCACGGTGGCACCGCGTTTGATTTCCTTGCCCACCGAGCGGGTGAAGCCTTCCAGGCCGCGCTGGGCGACGCGGGCGGCGCCGCTCAGGGTTTCCGGGGTGCGCCCGATGACGATCACGCGGCCGCATTTATCCAGTTTTTTGATCACCGGCTGGAAGAATTCCCACAGCGCTTTGAGGTCATCCGGGCTTTCGATGCCGGTGGCGTCGAACACCAGCGCTTTGAATTTGCTGTCGTCTTCGCGGGTGGCGGTGTAGTTGTCGGTGTTGAGGCCGGCCGCCGCCGCCTGCTTTTGCAGGTCGTTGGCGTTGCGGGTGTTGGCGAGTACCGCGGGTTTGGCCTCCGGGGCGCCCTTGAGCGTGGCGAACACCGTGTCCACGGCGCTGGATCCGGGCGCGGCACCCACCAGCACGCCACCGCTGATAAAGGATTTCTGGCCGGGCTGCCAGCGTTCGAGAATCACCGGGATGGGCAGATTAATGGCGCTGAAAACGGCCTTGCCCATGGGGGAGTTGGCAATTGCCTGATAGGTATCGCTCATGGTCGTGTCCTTTGCCGAGCATTCGTAGGGGGCGTATTGAAGCACCCGTGTGTGAAGGGTGTATTGACCGGCACGGGAAGGCCGGGAGGCGCCGAAGCCAATGAGGCCCGCCCGTTGGGCGATAGACTGCGCTCATCTGTTAACCTGGGCACTCGGGCCGGCCACTCCGGTCTCCCCGACGCCACTGTGGAGGAATTACTATGCTGGCAGGCGACAACGTACGCAAGGTGGCCATTGTGGGCGGCAACCGCATTCCCTTTGCCCGCTCCAATACCGCTTATTTCGAGGTCGACAACCAGGAAATGCTGACCGCCGCGCTCAACGGCCTGGTGGATCGTTTCAAACTCCACGGCGAGCGCATGGGTGAAGTGGCCGCCGGCGCCGTGATGAAGCACGCCAAGGACTTCAACCTGGTGCGCGAGTGCGTGCTGGGCTCCAAGCTGGCGCCGGAAACCCCCGCCTACGACCTGCAGCAGGCCTGCGGCACCGGCCTGGAAGCGGCCATCCTGGTGGCCAACAAGATCGCCCTCGGCCAGGTGGACTGCGCCGTGGCCGGTGGCGTGGACACCACCTCGGACGCGCCCCTGGGCGTCAACGAGCAGGCCCGCAAGATCTTCATGGAGATCAACCGCGCCAAGAGCAACGGTGACAAGCTCAAGCAGGCGGTCAAGCTGCTCAACCCCAAGCTGATGATCCCGGACATCCCCAAGAACGGCGAGCCGCGCACCGGCCTGTCCATGGGCGAGCACCAGGCGATCACCGCCGCCGAATGGGGTATTTCCCGTGAAGCCCAGGACGAGCTGGCCTGGCGCTCACACCAGAACCTGGCGAAATCCTATGAAGAGGGCTGGCAGGGCGACCTGATGACCCCGTTCCACGGTCTCGAGCGCGACAACAACATGCGCGGCGACTCCACCATCGAGAAGCTGAGCACCCTGAAGCCGGTGTTCGGCGGTTCCGAAGGCACCATGACCGCCGCCAACTCCACCCCGCTCACCGACGGCGCCTCCACCGTGCTGCTGGCGTCCGAGGACTGGGCCCAGGAACGCGGGCTGCCGGTGCAGGCCTACCTGACCCACTGCGAAGTGGCGGCGGTGGACTTCATCGGCAAGAAAGAAGGCCTGCTGATGGCGCCGGCCTACGCGGTGCCGCGCATGCTCGACCGCGCCGGCCTGACCCTGCAGGACTTCGATTTCTACGAAATCCACGAAGCCTTCGCCTCCCAGGTGCTCACCACCCTGAAAGCCTGGAACGACGAAACCTTCTGCAAGGAACGTCTGGGCCGCGACAAGCCGCTGGGCGAAATCGACATGACCAAGCTCAACGTCAAGGGCTCGTCCCTGGCGGCCGGCCACCCGTTCGCCGCCACCGGCGCGCGCATCCTGGCCAACGCCGCCAAGCTGCTCAACGAGAAGGGCTCAGGCCGCTGCCTGATCTCCATCTGCGCCGCCGGTGGCCAGGGCGTCGTCGCCATCGTCGAGAAATAAACCACCGGGCTTGCAAGCACCTCCTGAGGGAGGTGCGGTGTCGGGTCCCCTTTCCAGGACTGTGTGAGGCAGGGAGCCGAACACAAGCCTCCAGGGATGGATTCACGGCGGGTCCTGGAAAGGGGACCCGACACCGCACCGGTCTACGGAGTCCGCCTCAAGCCTTCCGCATCAACCCTTCCTGACACACCGAAGCCACCAGCTCCCCCTGCCGGTTGAACACCTGCCCGCGATTGAAGCCCCGCGCCCCGGTGGCGATCGGGCTCTCCATGTCGTAGAACAGCCAGTCGTCCAGCCGCACCGGCCGATGGAACCACAGCGTATGGTCCAGGCTCGCCACCTGCATGTCCCGGTCCAGGAAGGTGATGCCGTGGGGCAGCAGGGCGGTGCCCATCAGGCTGTGGTCGGACACATAGGCGAGCAGCGCCTGGTGGATCAGCGGGTCGTCCCCGGCCTTGCCGGCGGCGCGCAGCCACACCTGGCGGATCGGCTCCGCCTTCTCCGGGCGCAGCGGGTGGCGCCGGGTCACCGGACGGATTTCCACCGGCTTGCGGCGCAGCAGGGCGGCGCGGAAATTCTCGGAAATGTCCTCGTCCTTCAGGAAGTCGGCGGTGACGGTCTGCTCGTCGGGCAGGCCTTCCGGGTCCGGCGCGCTGTGAGCGGCGGTCTGGTGGGCCGGGCCGTCCTCGGCATTGTGAAAGGAGGCGGCGAAATCGAAGATCGGGCGGCCGCGCTGCTCCGCCACCACCCGGCGGGTGCTGAAGGTGCCGCCGTCACGGATGCGCTCCACCCGGTACAGCACCGGTTCCCGGGCATCGCCGGGACGCAGGAAGTACGCCTGCAGGGAGTGCGCGGTGCGCGCGGGCACGGTGCGTGCCGCCGCCACCAGCGCCTGGGCGATCACCTGGCCGCCGAAAATTCGGGGTCCGACAATGTTGCGGCTCTCGCCCTGGAACAGGTCGTCATCCAGCGAGGTGAGGTCGAGCAGGGCGAGGAGGTCGGAAAGATCGGTGTCCATGGAGCGTCCTTTTGTTTCAACCGCGCGGGTTTACCCACGTGTTTTTCGAATAATGGAAGTCAATTTTAAAAAGCATAAGTTGGCCCTAGACGCGCCGTTTTGCAAGCACGCCTGCGGCCCCGGGTCTCCGCCCGGGTCCTTGCGCGCGCTTTTAAGGTTGCGTTAAGGCGGGCTTCAGGGAGAATTAAGCTGGCCGGCGTAGAGTCACTCCCGTACCCCACCCAATGAGGACAAAGGAGAGACTCATGAACGCCATCAAAAAGACTTTGCTCGCCACCCTGATCGGTTTCGCCGGCACCACCACCCTGGTGCACGCGGACGACGTGGGCCCGGACCGGGCGATGAAACTGGTGCAGGACGGTAAGATCCTGTCGTTCGAAAAGCTCAACGAAGCGGCCCTGGCCAAGCATCCCGAGGCCACCGTGGAAGACACCGAGCTGGAAGACGAATACGGCCGCCTGATCTATCAGGTCGATCTGCGCGACGCCCAGGGCCAGGAATGGGATCTGGAGCTGGACGCCACCAGTGGTGAAATCCTGCGCGAGGAGCGTGACGACTAATGCGTGTGTTACTCGGAGGGGCGGCCCTGGTCGCCCTTTCCTTGGCTTGGGCGACCTCCGCCCTGGCGCTGGATGTGGATCAGGACGAGGCCCTGCGGCTGCGGCAAAGCGGGGAGGTGTTGTCGTTCCAGGCGATCCTCCGCCAGGCGGATGAGCGCTACCCCGGCGCCCGTCTGCTGGAAGCGGAGCTGGACGACGACGATGGTGAATTTATCTATGAAATCGAGCTGCTGACCGGCGACGGCGTGGTCCGCGAGCTGGAAATCGACGCCCGCACCGGGCGTGTTCTCGAAGACGAAGTGGACGACTGATGCGCCTGCTGCTGGTGGAAGACACCGTCGCCCTGGCCGACCAGTTGCTGCCGCTGCTGCGCGATCACGGCTACGCGGTGGATTGGCTGGCGGACGGCCGCGACGCCCTGGTGCGTGCCCACGACGATGATTTCGACCTGGTGATTCTGGACCTGGGGCTGCCCGGCCTGGACGGCCTGGAAGTGCTGCGGCGCTGGCGGGAGCAGGGCCTGAGCATGCCGGTGCTGATTCTCACCGCCCGCGACAGCTGGGCGGAGCGCGTCGACGGCCTGCGCGCCGGCGCCGACGACTACCTCACCAAACCCTTCCACCCGGAGGAGCTGCTGCTGCGAGTGCAGGCGGTGTTGCGGCGCAGCCACGGCAGCGCCAACCAGAGCCGCCTGCGCGCCTGCGGGGTGGAGCTGGACGAAGAGCGCCAGAGCGCCTGGCTGGACCAGCAGGAGGTTGAACTGACCGGCGCGGAATTCCGCATGCTGCGTTACTTCATGCTCAACCCGGGCCGGCTGTTGTCGAAGATCGCGCTCAGCGAGCACCTCTACGACGGCGAGAGCGAGCGCGATTCCAACGTGGTGGAAGTGCACATCAACCGCCTGCGCCGCAAGCTCGGCGGTCAGGTGATCCAGACCCGGCGCGGCCAGGGCTATTTGTTCACGGGGCGCGGCTGAATGCGCTCCATCGGCGCGCGCCTGGGAATCAGCCTGTTCGTCAGCCTGCTGCTGGCCGGCGTGCTGGTGGGGCAGGGCGCGCTCTGGTGGCTGGAGCGCGAACAGCGTGAGATCAGCGCCGGCCAGCTGCGCGACGAGGCCGCCAGCGTGCTGGCCGCCATGGTGCCCGGCCCGGACGGGCTGGTGCTGGAACAGGAAATGCTCGACCCGGCCTACCGGCGCCCGCTGTCCGGCCGCTATTTCGTGGTGCTGATCGACGGCCAGCGCTGGCGCTCCCGGTCGCTGTGGGACGCCCGTTTGCCGCTGCCGGAAAACCCGGGCATGGACACCGAGCTGCTGCCCGGCCCGGACGGCCAGAGCCTGCTGCGCTACCGCACCCGTTTCCGGCGCGACGGCCAAGACCTCACCGTGGTGGTGGCCCAGGACTACGCCCCGCAACAGGCCAGTTTCCGCGATACCCGCACCGCCGCCCTGCTGGCCTGGGTGCTGGTGCTGGCGGCGCTGGCCCTGGTCCAGCAATGGCTGATCCGCCACGGCCTCAAGCCGCTCAACGCGGCGCGCCGGCAGATCGAACAGCTGCGCGGCGGCCAGCGCGCCGAGCTGGACCAGGACGTGGCCCGGGAACTGCGCCCGCTGGTCACCGAGATCAACCGCCTGCAGCGGCACATGGAGCAGCAGCTGGACCGCTCCCGTCACGCCCTGGGCGACCTGGGGCACGCCCTCAAGACGCCGCTGGCGGTGCTGCGCAACCGCTGCGACACGGAACTGCGCCAGCGCGCCCCGGAACTGCACGTCCTGCTGCTGGCGCAACTGGACCAGATCGAAGCCAATGTGCGCCGCGCCCTGGGCCGCGCCCGCGTCGCCGCCGGCGCCACCGCCGCCACCCGCTTCGAACCGGGCCAGGATCTGGAAGCCCTGGCCGACACCCTGCGCCGCGCCCACCGCAAGCCGCTCAACCTGGTGGTGCACGGCACCGGGCTGCCGCCGCTGGCGGTGGAGCGCGGCGACATGCTGGAACTGCTCGGCAATCTGCTCGACAACGCCTGCAAATGGGCCGCCGGCGAGGTACGGTTGACACTGGCGCGGGACGGCGGCCTGTTGACGGTCACCGTGGACGACGACGGGCCCGGCATCCCGCCATCACGCCGCGAGCAGGTGCTGCAGCGCGGCCGCCGCCTGGATGAGCGGGTCGCCGGCGACGGTCTGGGTCTGGCCATCGTCAGTGACACGGTGGCCGCCTACGGCGGACAGCTGACCCTCACCGACAGCCCGCTGGGCGGTCTGCGGGTGCGGCTTACGCTGCCGCTGCCGGACTGAATCGCGGAACTTTCCCGTTGTGCGGGTCTCCACCCCTGAACGGCTGTATCAACAGGAGAAGGGAAGCATGCGCGTAGTCACATCCTTGCTGGCGCTGTGCGCGCTGGCGTTCGGCAACCCGGCCATGGCGGCGGAAAAACCCGCCTTCGACGCCCGCCTCAGCGACTACGACTACCCCCATCCGGTGCATACCCTGAAGCTGGACAGCCAGCGGCAGACGCTGGAAATGGCCTATATGGACGTGCGCCCGGAGCAGCCCAACGGCGACACCGTGCTGCTGCTGCACGGCAAGAATTTCTCCGGCGCCTATTGGCAAACCACCATCGAGCGGCTGACCGAGGAAGGCTACCGCGTGGTGGTGCCGGACCAGATCGGCTTCGGCAAATCCAGCAAGCCGGAACACTTCCAGTATTCCTTCCAGACCCTGGCCGATCACACCCGCACCTTGCTGGACACACTGGAGGTGGACAGCGCCACCGTGGTGGGCCACTCCATGGGCGGCATGCTCGCCACCCGCTTCACGCTGATGTTCCCCGAGCGCAGCGACGCCCTGGTGCTGGTCAATCCCATCGGCCTGGAAGACTGGCGCCAGGACGTGCCCTGGCAGTCCGTGGACGCCTGGTACCAGGGCGAGCTGAAAAAGAAACCCGAAGACATCAAGGCCTACATGACCAAGGCGTACTTCGATGGTCAGTGGAAGGAAGAGTACGCGCCGTTGCTGACCATCCAGCAGGGCTGGCTGCGCGGCCCGGACTACAAGCGCAGCGCCTGGAATTCCGCACTGCACTACGACATGATCTTCAACCAGCCGGTGGTGCACGAATTCCCGGACGTGGAAGTGCCCGCCCTGCTGATCATCGGCACCCGCGACCGCACCGCCTTGGGCCGCAACCGCGCGCCGGAAGAAAAGCAGAAAGAACTGGGGCGCTATGACCGTCTCGGCGCCGAAGCCGCCGAAGCCATCCCCGACGCCAAACTGGTGGAGCTCGAAGGCATCGGTCATGTCCCCCAGTACGAAGCCTACGACGACTACATCGAAGCCCTCACCGACTTCCTGTCGGCACAGCGCTAACGGCTTTTGGGAGCGGCTGTGTGGGAGCTTGCCTTGTGCGAGCGGGCCATGCCCGCGAAAGGGAGCGAAGCTCCCGGCAGGATGCCAGAGACACCTCTAACGACAGCACCAACACCCTCTCTGGAATCCTGCCGGCCGGCAAAGCCGGCCTTTCGCTTGCAAGCAAGCTCCCACAAGCCGAGCTACTGAGCAGGCCGCACGGCGGCCAGCATCAGCGCCACCGCCTGGTCGCTGACCGCCTCCATGTCCTGCCGGTCCACATAGATGCCGTCCAGCAACAGCCGGCACAGGCCGTGCAGCGTGGCCCAGCTGGCCTGGGCCACGCGCAGGGCGTCGGTGCCGCCGGGCAGGTGGGCGCCGATGCCGTCCGCCTGCAGCTTATCCACGTAACGCCGGAAGCAGCCGTGCGCCACCCGCGTCAGCGACTCGGTGGGGCGCCCGGTCTTCCACAGGGTGCGCCCGAACATCAGCTCGTACTGCTCCGGGTCGTCGCAGGCGAAGCGCAGATAGCCGCGCACGAAACGGCGCAGCCCGGGCTCCGGGTCGTCCGCCCGGAAGTCGGCCTCTTCCATCAACCGGTCCAGCCGGCGGAAGCCGTCCTCGGCGAGGGCGCAGAGCAGCGCGTTCTTATCGGTGAAGTGGTGGTAGGGCGCGGTGCGCGACACCCCGGCGCGTTCCGCCAGGCGCCGCAGCGACAGCCCTTCCACGCCCTGTTCGCGCAGCAGTACGGCGGCCTCGCGAAGCAGGGCGGCGTGCAGGTCTCCGTGATGGTAGCGGCCCGGTTGCGTCATGGTGGTTGCCTGTCTTTCGAAGTCACGGATGTTATCTTGACAGCGTCAACATAGCACCCTATCTTGACGGCGTCCAGATTGCAGCCAGGCGGCCGCCGCGCACGACGTTGCGCGGCCCGCCCAGCCCACACAGGAGAACACCATGGCGGCCAACGGTTATTCCCACCTGCTTTCCCCCCTGGATCTGGGGCATACCCGGCTCAAGAACCGGGTGATCATGGGGTCCATGCACACCGGCCTGGAAGACCGTTTCTGGCACTACCCGAAGCTGGCCGCCTATTTCGCCGAGCGGGCGCGGGGCGGGGTGGCCCTGTCCGTGACCGGCGGTATCAACCCCAACCGCCACGGCTGGTTCTACCCGCTGTCCGGCACCTTCAACAGCAAGCTGGATATCCGCAACCACCGCAAGATCACCGAGGCGGTGCACCGCGAAGGCGGCAAGATCGCGCTGCAGGTGCTGCACGCCGGCCGCTACAGCTACCACCCGTTCTCCCGCTCCGCCTCGGCGATCAAAAGCCCGATCAACCCGTTCAAGCCCAAGGCCATGAGCACCCGCGAAGTGCGCTCCACGGTGCAGGACTTCGCGCGCACCGCCGAGCTGGCCAAGGAAGCCGGCTACGACGGCGTGGAAATCATGGGCTCCGAGGGCTATCTGATTAATCAGTTCACCGCGCCGCGCACCAACAAGCGCAGCGACGAGTACGGCGGCAGCGCCGAAAACCGCCGCCGCTTCCCGGTGGAGATCGTCGAGGAAACCCGACGCCGCTGCGGCGAGGATTTCATCATCATGTACCGCCTGTCAGTGATTGATCTGGTGCCCGACGGCAGCACCCGCGAGGAGGTGCTGGACCTGGCCCGCGCCATCGAAAAAGCCGGCGCCAGCCTGATCAACAGCGGCATCGGCTGGCACGAAGCGCGGGTGCCCACCATCGTCACCTCGGTGCCCCGGGCGGCGTTCGCGGAAGTCACCCGCCAGGTGAAAAACGTGGTGTCGATCCCGGTGGTGGCCTCCAACCGGATCAACGATCCGGACACCGCCGAGCGCATCATCGCCAGCGGCCAGGCGGACGCGGTGTCCATGGCCCGGCCGCTGCTGGCGGACTCGGAGTTCGTCAACAAGGCCGCCGAAGGCCGCGCCGACGAGATCAACACCTGCATCGCCTGCAATCAGGCCTGCCTGGATCATACCTTCGAGCTCAAGCGCGCCTCCTGCCTGGTGAACCCGCGCGCCTGCCATGAAACCGAGCTGGTCTATCTGCGCACCGCCACGCCCAAGAAAGTGGCGGTGGTGGGCGCCGGTCCCGCCGGGCTGGCCTGCGCCACGGTGGCCGCGGAGCGCGGCCACGACGTGACTCTGTTCGACCAGGCCGGTGAGATCGGCGGCCAGTTCAACATGGCCAAGGTGATCCCCGGCAAGGAAGAGTTTCACGAGACCCTGCGCTACTTTCAAAAGCGCATCGAATGCACCGGCGTAAAGGTGGTGCTCAACCGCCGCGTGGAAAGCGACGAGCTGGAGCGCGAAGGCTTCCAGGAGATCGTCATCGCCACCGGGGTGTCCCCGCGCCGGCCGGGCATCGACGGCATCGACCACGCCAAGGTGGTGTCCTACGTGGACGTGCTGCGTGGCAAGGTGCAGGTGGGCGAACGCGTGGCGATCATCGGCGCCGGCGGCATCGGCTTCGACGTGGCGGAATTCCTGGCCGAAGCGCCCCGCGACGGCGCCCAGCCGCTGCCCGAATGGCTGGCGGAGTGGGGCGTGGATTTCAACGCGGACACCCGTGGCGGCCTGGTGGACAAGCACCCGGAAACCCCTGCGCGGAAAATCTACCTGCTGCAGCGCAAGGAGAGCACGCCGGGCAAGGGGCTGGGCAAAACCAGCGGCTGGGTGCACCGCGCCACGCTCAAACACCGCAATGTGGAAATGCTGGCCGGCTGCAGCTACGACCGCATCGACGACCACGGCCTGCATATCACCCAGAATGACAAGCAAGGCTTGCTCCACAAACAAGGCTTGCTGGAAGTGGACCAGGTGGTGATCTGCGCCGGGCAGGAGTCCTTGCGCGAGCTGTACCAGGAAGGCGCCGCCAACCACCATCTGATTGGCGGCGCCGACCTGGCCGCCGAGCTGGACGCCAAGCGCGCCATCAAGCAAGGGTCGGAGCTTGCCGCGCGGCTGTAGCCGCGCGCTCGTAGGAGCGGGCCTTGCCCGCGAAAGGCCGGCAAAGCCGGCCGGCAGGATTCCAGAGAGGGTGTTGGTGCTGTCGTTAGAAATCTCTCTGGCATCCTGCCGGTAGCTTCGCTCCCTTTCGCGGGCGAGGCCCGCTCCTACAAGGTGGTTTTTATTTTAGCTCTTTGGAAGTCAGGCCGAGGACGCGGCGGGCGATGATCAGCTTCTGGATCTGCTGGGTGCCTTCGAAGATGTCGAGGATCTTGGAGTCCCGCGCCCATTTCTCCAGCAGCTCGTCCTCGGTGTAGCCGATGGAGCCGGCCAGTTCCACGCATTTGAGGGTGACGTAGTTGCCCACGCGGCCGGCCTTGGCCTTGGAGATCGACGCTTCCACCGAGTTGGACTGCTTGTTGTCGGCCATCCAGGCCGCTTTCATGGCCAGCCAGTAGGCCGCTTCCCATTCCGCTTCCATGCGGTACAGCTCCGCCTCGGCGGCGCTGGCGTTGTCCACCGGCTTGCCGTAGTCGTACTCGATCGCTTCGCTGAGCAGTTCCCGGGTCCGTTCCAGCGACGCCTTGGCCACGCCCAGGGCGAAGCAGGCCACCAGCGGGCGGGTGTTGTCGAAGGTTTCCATCACGCCGCCGAAGCCCTTGGTGTCCACCTCGGGGTTGCCGAGCAGGTTCTCCTTGGGCACCCGGCAATCGTTGAAGGTGATTGCGGCGGTGTCGGAGGCGCGAATGCCGAGCTTCTTCTCCAGACGCGCCAGCTCCATGCCCGGCGTGCCCCATTCCACCACGAACGACTTGATCGCCGCGCGGCCCAGTTTGGGGTCCAGGCTGGCCCACACCACCACGCAGTCGGCGCGCTCGCCGGAGGTGACGTAAATCTTCTCGCCGTTGAGCACGTAGTGGTCGCCGTCTTCCTTGGCGGTGGTGCGGATCGCCGCCGAGTCTGAGCCGGCGCCGGGTTCGGTGATCGCCATGGCCGCCCATTTGCCCTTGAAGCGCTCCAGCTGCTCGTCGGTGGCGACCGCGGCGATGGCCGCGTTACCCAGGCCCTGGCGCGGCATGGCGAGCAGAAAGCCGGTGTCGCCGTAGCAGAATTCCAGGGCGCCCAGGCAGGTCATCATGTTGGCGCCGTTCTTCACGCCGCCGTCTTCCTGCACCTTGCCCTTGCCGGTCTGGCTGGCGCCGGCGGAGTTGGCCGGGTCGCCTTCGTTGAAGCCGTCCAGCACCGAGGCGACCATGTCCAGCTCCTTGGGGCGCTGGTGTTCGGCACGGTCGTATTTGCGGGAGATGGGCCGGAAGGTGTTCAGGGCCACCTGCCGGGCATTGTTGATCACCGGTTTGAATTTCTTCGGAATCTCGATGTTCATGCTGTCTCTTCCGTTATGGGTGCGGGCGGCGTTACAGGTGCAGGCCGCCGAAGACCACGCCGATCGCGCGCAGATCGCGATACCAGCGTTCCACCGGATATTCGTGGGTAAAGCCGTGGCCGCCCAGCAGCTGGACGCCGTCGGTGCCGATCTGCATCGCCTTGTCCTTGACCAGGGTGCGGGCCAGGTGCGTTTCGCGCTGGAAGGGTTTGCCCTGCTCGGCGCGGCACACGGCGCGGTAGGTGAGCATGCGCATGGCGTCCAGCTCGATGGCGATGTCGGCGACCATGAACGCCACCGCCTGGCGGTGGCTGATCGGCTCGCCGAACGCTTTGCGTTCGTTGCAGTAGGGCACCACGTAGTCGAGTACCGCCTGGGCGGTGCCGATGGCCAGCGCGCACCAGGCCAGGGTGCCCAGATCGATGAACTCGCGATAATTGAAATCGTCGTCGCCGAGGCGGTTGGGGTCGGGCACGCGCACCTTGTCCAGCAGCAGCGGCCGCTGACCGCTGGCACGGATGCCCATGGCCGGATCGTCGCCGGCGCTGAGGCCGTCACTGCCGCCTTCGACGATGAACACCGCCGGGCCGTCGCCGGTTTCGGCGGCGACCAGGAACAGCTCCGCTTCGGCGGCCAGCGGCACCAGGGATTTCTCGCCGCTGAGCAGCCAGTCGTCGCCGTCGCGGGTGGCGGTGGTGCGCAGCGTCATGGGATCGAACAGCGGACGCGGCTCGCACACCGCGATGGTGGCCAGGGGCGCGTCCTCACCGGCGAAGGTGGACAGGTATTTATCCTGCTGCACGGCGGAGCCCCAGCGGGTCAGGGCGTTGGCCACGCCCATCGGCGCCAGCACCGCCACCGCCTGGCCCATGTCGCCGCGCGCCAGCTCCTCGGCCACCAGCATGCTGGTCACCGTGGAGCGTTCGGCGGCGGCGCCGCCCAGGGCTTCGGGTACGGCGAAGAAATTCAGGCCCAGTTCCCGGGCCTGGCTTTGCACGTCGTCGCTGGTGCGTTGCTCGGCGTCCGACTGTTCCGCGTTTTCGCGCAGCACCTCGGCGGCGAAGGCCCGCACGCTGTCGCGGATCATCTGCTGCTCGTCGGTGATGCCCAGGTCGAACAGGCCGGTGGTGTGCCCCGGCGCGTCGAGACGCTGCGGCTTGTCGGACGGATTGTTGGATTTAAACGCGCGGGCGCTGGTGGTGATCACCTGGAAGCCGCCCTTGGTGAGGCGGTAGGCAAGCCGCTCCGCGGTGTGGCGCATACCCAGGCGGTCGAGCATCGATGAGCCGGCCAGCCGGTTCAGCGCGCTCAGGGCAAAGCCGATTGCGTCTTTCGCCATGATCCCTTCCCGTTATTCAGTGGTAACGAATGAAGGTTGATTATCAGGCAGATCGGCTGAGTCTCATTGACTCCCTTGCCTTTCGCGCACGGCGACGCGGCCACCGGCTGTTTCTACGGCCAACTTTCAACGCCAACAAAAAAGGGCCGGCGGATGCCGGCCCTTTTTGGGTTGAAGAGAACGCTGGACGACTTAGTCGTTGTCGTACTGCGCTTCTTCGGTGGTCGCTTTCATGATCGCTTCCACGCGGCGGTTCTGAGCGCGGCCGTCGCGAGTGCTGTTATCAGCAATCGGCTTGGCTTCGCCGTAACCTTCGGTGGTGATCCGGCTCTCGTCGATGCCGAACTCTTCAACCATGACACGCTTCACCGCATCCGCACGCTTCTCGGAAAGCTGCTTGTTGTAAGCAGCGGAACCGGTGCTGTCGGTGTGGCCTTCAAGCACCAGGTCAGCGGACGGGTACTGGTACATCTGATCGCTCAGGCTTTCCAGTTCCGGGTAGGAGGTTTCACGAACTTCTGCTTTGTCGAGACCAAACTCGACATACAGGGTTTCGCGCACGTCCTTGGTCAGGTATTCCTGACAACCTTTGTCGTCAACCTTGGCGCGTGCCGGCGTATCCGGGCACTCGTCCTTGCTGTTCACGACGCCGTCGCCGTCGTCATCCAGCTCACAGCCCTGAGCGTCAACACTGGCGCCCGCGGGCGTGCCCGGACAGCGGTCGTTGGAATCCGGCACACCGTCGTTGTCGCTGTCGGTGGCGGTTTCGGTTACCGGCTCGGGCTGCGGCTCTTCGTCATACTGGGCGCCGACCAGAACGTTCAGGGCGGCGTAGACCTGGCCGTCCCAGCGCTCGGTGCGGAAGCTGTAGGTGGGGCGAGCACCGACGTCGATCAGGAAGTTGTCGGCGAGCGCGGTTTGCACACCGAACTCCATGCCGCCAATGGTTTCCTTGAAATCATCGTCGCTTTCGGTGTTGAACTCGGTGCGGGTTTCACCGGCGCCGAGACCCACATAGGATTCGATCGGGCCGTCACCGTTGAAGTGACGACGCAGGCTGGCGAAATTGTTCCGCAGGTACACTTCGCCGTCGCTGGTGGACATGTTGTTGCGCTCGTACCAGGCCTGTACGGACCAGTTCTCGCTGAAGCGATAACCGATCTGGGCGCCGGGCAGGGTAACGGTGTCGTTTTCGAAAGCGTTGTCGGCAAGGTAGCCGTCGCCTTCGTAGTGATCACCGATGTCCAGCCAGCTCTGGCCGATGTGACCACCCAGGTAGAAATACCGATCCGGAATGGTGTCCTCGGCAACGGCCGTAGTGGCAACGGCTAACGATGCGCAAGCAATGCTGGATGCGAGAAAGCGTTTGGCGTCCATAGCTCCTTCCTTGTTTTTTAGTAGGCAGAAATTCAGCATCCGCAGTTTTGCTCCCTGAGACTTAACTGTAAATGCCAGTAAGGAGTTTAATAAACAAATTTACAAAAGGGCGGCAAGAAAGGTGTGAAAAAGAATAATTTTTGTAAAAAATAGGTTTTTATTGTGAGTGGGGTGTGATGATTAAGTGTTAAGCGGGGTGGTCCGAGTGGCGGTGCTCGTTACGGCTCTGATACAGCGCGTAATCGGCTTCATTAAGAAGGGCGTTGAGGCGACGGCCGCTGTTCTCGGTGCTGGCCGCGCCAATGCGGATTTCAAAGCCCGCCAGGCCCTCGTCGGTCTGCACCTGGATGCTGGCGGTAAGCGAACGCAAGCCTTCCGCCATGTGCAAGGCGTCGTTGAAATCGGTGTGCGGCAGAACCAGTAAAAACTGAGCGCCGTCGATACGGCCGAAAAGATCGCTTTCGCGGATTTTATCGCGGATTCGTTCAGAAAAAATCCGTAATAACCGGTCGCCGGTGTGACGACCGTACCGATCGGCGATATCCACGAAATCGACAATGTCCACCAATAAAATCGATACCGGGTGATCGTGGCGCTGGCTGAGCGACAGTTCCCGCTCCAGCATGCTCATAAGATGGGGGCGGTTGAACAGGCCGGTCAAGTGGTCTTCGCGGGCCTGCTGACGCAGCTTGCGATTGTCACGGGTCACCGCCGCCAGTTTCGCCAGCAGTGGATAGCACAAGGGGGGAACCAGCAGCAGGGGGATCAACAGCGCCAGCGACAGCGCCGCCAGCCAGTCGCGTTGGCCGGTGAGCAGCACGCCCACGGTGGTAATCAACAGGGAGGCCACCAGACTGATCACGGTGAACACGGCGGTCAGGCGCAAGGCGAAAAAGCGGTCGGAATTGAGAACCGGTGTGTAGTGGCTGAAGCGACCTTCCGGTGCACTGGCCATTAACGCCCCCCACGGCTGCGGTTAAAGGGAGAAGTATCCGGTCTGGGGGGCGAGGGTGCAAGACCCCGGCGGGATCAGGGCTCCACGGAGAGCAGTTCCTCCTTGAGACTGTCGGAATAGGGATCCTCGCCGAACCAGATGGAAAAGTAGGCCTGGGCGAAGTCCTCGCCCTGTTCCTCGGCCAGCTTTTCACCGTTGAGGCGCAACACCATGGACTGATCCTCATCGTAGTCCAGCGTGTAGCGGTCGCCGTCGCGGGTGGTTCGGTAGTGGCTGTTAAAGCTGTCGATGCGCTCTTTCAAGGTCTCGAAGGTCTCTTCGCTAACGTTGCGTTCGATCATCTTGCGCGCCGCCTTGGCGAAGGCGTCGCCGGGCACCTCGCGGTTATAGCCGAAGGCCAGACGCATGGGCGGCGCCAGCGGGTCGGCGGCGGAGCAGTCGGCGCGGAACAGCGACGCCTGGCCGACGTTGAATACTTTAAGTGCCTTGACGTCGGCGCTGGAGCAGCGCGCCATGTCATCGAAGTCGGCGGCTTGGGCGCCGCTTCCCAGCGCCACGGATACCAACAAGGCGATCGGCAGTGTCAGGGATGCTCGCGCAGCCATCGGCTGAATCCTCCTAGGATTGGAAGTTGTTGGTCCAGGCCCTGGCTGCTGTCCCAGAAGTCCTGGTGGAAAATAACCTTGCCCTGGTCGTTAAAACGGAGATGGGAGACGCCGATGGTGCGCACGTCCCGCTCGCTGCCGAGAATGCTGAAACGGGTCTCCATGAACCACAGCAGAAAGAAATCCTCACCGTCCTGCCAGCGGTTTTGAATGTCCAGGCTCATGTAATCGAGCCGCTCCGCGGTCTTCAGCAAATGGGCTTTGAGTTGGTCGCGCCGGTAGATGGTGGACAACGTATCGTTGAAATAGATGTCCTCGGCGTAAACGTCGTCGATATGGGCCTCGATATGGTCCGCGTCGATCGGCGAGTAAAGCGCCACGAAGCGGTCCACGGCCTGGTCCGACACCTGGGCGCTGCCGGCCCGTTCGCGCACCGCCTGTTCATAGAGGTGGGCGTAACCGGAAGGGCCGTCCGCGCGGCTGGCGCAGCCGGACACGGCGAGCAGTAACAGAGCGATGAGCGGTAACGGATTCGATTTCATGGAGCCAATGTCCGCCAGCACCGGTGAATCGACCGTGAAGCCGGTTCACGGACCATTGACGGTGGGCGGCCCAAGCTCGCCGCATGAATAAATCATTCGCCGCCCTGGCGATCAACTTCGTGGGTTTTCAACTGCTCTGGTTCGTCGCCGTTTACGGTGGCGCCCATGGGTGGGGATGGGCTGCCTGGCTGGTACTGGTGGCGATGCAGGTGGGCGTGTGGGCGCTCAACCGCGCCTGGCGCGCCGACCTCGCGCTGCTCGCCGCCGGCGCCGTGGCCTGTGTGCTGTTCGAGCCGTTATGGCTGGCGCCGTCGCTGCTTGAATACGCTGACTGGTCGCGACAGTGGGTGGCCCCGGACTGGATCTGGGCACTATGGCTGGGTTTCGCGGTGAGCTTCAACTATTGCCTGGCCTGGCTGCGCCCCAAGTTGTTGCTGGCGGCGCTGTTCGGTGCCTTCGGCGGTGTATTCTCGGTAACCGTGGGAATCAACTTCGGCGCCGCCACTACCCCGCAGGGCTGGTGGCTGCTGGCACTGAGCTACGGCGCCGTGTGGTCGATGGTGGTACCGGCGCTGGCTTATCTGGCGCGCCGTCTCGATGAGGAGCGAGATCGTTATGCCTGAAATTCTGATTTTCAGTCTGGTTCTGCTGGTGATGGTGTTCACCCTGGCCTGGGCGGTGCAGTGGACCAACGGCAATGCCGGCTACGTGGATGTGGCCTGGAGCTTCAGCACCGGGCTCACCGGTCTTGCCTACTTGCTGGCCGGCGGCGGCGACCCCTTGCCGCGCCTGGCGGCCGGCGCCTTGTTGTTGCTCTGGTCGGTGCGGCTGGGCAGCCATATTTTCCGGCGCGTCACCGGCGAGGGCAGCGAGGACGGTCGCTACGCCGCCATGCGCCAACGGTTGGGCAAAGCCACCCAGCCGGTGTTCCTGGTGGTGTTCTGGCTGCAGGCGGGCTTGGCCTGGGCGTTCTCCCTGCCGTTCTGGGTGATCGGCGGGCAACTGGATTTCCGGCCGCCGCTGGTGGTGCTGGGCGTGATTATCGGCGTGGTGGCGATCATCGGCGAAGCGATGGCGGACCGGCAGCTGGCCCGTTTCAAGGCGCGGCCGGACAGCAAGGGCAAGACCTGCCGGGAAGGCCTTTGGCGCTACTCCCGGCACCCCAACTATTTCTTCGAGTGGCTGCACTGGTTCAGCTATCCGTTGATCGCCGTGGGCGCCGCCCTGGCCGGCTGGCTGTGGCTGTTGCCGGTGGCCATGTTCCTGTTCCTGTGGTTCGTCACCGGTATTCCGCATACCGAGAAACAGGCCCTTAAATCCCGTGGTGACGATTACCGCGAGTATCAGCGCACCACCAGTCCCTTTATTCCCTGGAGACCCGCTTCATGATCATTCGCCTGGCGGAGTCCGGCCTGGTTCCGGATTTCCTGGTACGCGGTGGCATTCGCCATCTGTTGGGTAAACGTCTTGCCCAGGAGCAGCAGCAACAGGCCGATCCGGAGGCGCTGTTGAGGACCCTGTCCCAGGGCCCCATCGCGGTGGCCCAGGATGAGGCCAACGAACAGCATTACGAAGTGGATTCGCGCTTTTACGAGCAGGTGCTGGGCCCGCATTTGAAGTATTCCAGTGGCCTCTGGCAGGCCGGCTGCGAAAGCCTGGCGGACGCCGAGGCGGCGATGCTGGCCCTGAGCTGCGAGCGCGCCCAACTGGCCGACGGCCAGGAGATTCTCGAGCTCGGCTGTGGCTGGGGGTCGCTGACCCTGTGGATGGGCGCCCGCTACCCGGGCAGCCGCATCACCGCGGTGAGCAACTCCGCCACCCAGAAAGAGTGGATCATGGCCCGCGCCGCCGAGCGCGGCCTCGACAATGTGCGCGTGATCACCGCCGACGTGACCGTGTTCCAGCCGGAACAGACCTTCGACCGGGTGGTGTCGGTGGAGATGTTCGAGCACATGCGCAACCACCGTGAGCTGATGCGGCGCGTGCACGACTGGCTCAAGCCCGGCGGCAAGCTGTTCGTGCACATCTTCTGCCATCGCAATCTGACCTATCTGTTCGAAACCGAAGGCGAAAGCAACTGGATGGGCCGCTACTTCTTCACCGGTGGCATGATGCCGTCGTACGACTGGCTGCCGCGCTGCGCGGACCGGTTGTCGCTGGAGGACCGCTGGGCGGTGAACGGCACCCATTACGGCAAAACCCTGGAAGCCTGGCTGGCACTGGCGGACCGCAAACGGCAAACGCTGATCCCGCTACTGGAAGAGTGCTACGGCGCCGGCCAGGGTAAATTGTGGCTGCAACGCTGGCGGATGTTTTTCATGGCCTGCGCCGAACTGTTCAATTATGGTGATGGCCAAGAGTGGTTCGTGGGCCACTATCTGTTCCGCCGAGAAGAATGAGACTGGCATGACGCGCAAAGGTGTTCAGCACCGCCTTACCCGGGTTTTCCTGATCCAGATTCTGTTCATCAGTTTCGCCACCGTGTTCGGGGTCTGGGCCACGGCCCAGATCATCGAACAGGTGCTGGTCAAGGAAGCTCTGATCAAAGAGGCGGACCACTACTGGAGCCTTTACGACGAGGACAACGATTTTCCCCGCCCCAATACGCGCCATCTGCTCGGTTTGCTGGTGGACCCGGACACCCGGGACCCGGTGCCGGAGATGCTCGCCGAGCGGCCGGACGGCTACCAGCGCGCGCAGATCGGCGACCAGAATCCGATCGTCTACATCGAAACGCGCGGCGACGCCCGCCTCTACCTGATCTTCGATGAAAAACGGGTGTCGGTGCTGGCGTTCCTGTTCGGTATTCTGCCGCTGACCGCTGTGTTGCTGGTGATCTACCTGACGTCCTTCCTGGGCTGGCGCAAATCCCGCGCCCTGGTCTCCCCCCTGGTGCAGCTGTCGGAAACGCTGCGCCACGCCAATGTGCACGACCCGGTGGAAGCGCGCCCGGATTTCAGCCAGGTGGAGGCGGAGCCCAACAGCGAGGCGAGCATCCTGATGGCGGCGCTGGACGCCTACGCCGACCGCCTGCTGCGGTTCGTGGAGCGCGAGCGGCAATTTACCCGCGACGCCAGCCACGAATTGCGCACGCCGCTGGCGGTATTCCGGGCCAACCTGGAGCTGCTCGCCAAGCAGGTGGGCGACCGGCCGGTGATCAGCCGCATGTCCGACACCGTGGACGATATGGAAGCGCTGGTGGAGACCCTGTTGCTGCTGGCGCGCACCGAGCAGCAGCCGATTCAGGAAGAGGACCTGGTGGTCAACGACGTGGCGGTGAACCTGCTCGACCGGCTGCAGCCCCTGGCGGAGCGCAAGCAGATTCGCCTGCAGGTGAAGCAGACCGCGCTGCTGACCCTGACCGGCTCGGAAACCGTGCTCAATATCGTGTTCACCAACCTGGTCCGCAACGCCATCAACTACAGCGGCTCCGGGCAGGTCACCATCGTGGTGGCGGAGGACGCGGTGCACGTGGTGGACACCGGGGCCGGCATGGACAGCGAGGAGCTGGCCCGCTTTTTACAGCCGTTCGAACGGGGCAACAGCAAGGAAGGCGGCCACGGCCTGGGGCTGGCCATCGTCCAGCGGCTCTGCGAGCGGTTTGATTGGCACCTGGACGTGGCCAGTCGGCCCGGCAAGGGCACCGAGGTGCGGGTGCGGTTCCGCTAGCGGTTAATGCACCGGCCCGCCTTCGGCGGTGAGCGGGGGCTGCATCCGGCCCTCCGAGAGCGCCAGCGGCTCCGCGTCACACCACATCAGAATCCCCTTGGCGTTCAGCGCGTCGAGCAGCCTGTCGCGCACCTGATCGGCGCAGCTGGGCGTGTTCTCCGGCAACAGAATGGCGAACTGGTCACTGCCCAGATAGGCGGCCATGTCCTGGTGGCGAATCAGCGCCGCCAGGGAATCGGCAACCAGTTGCCGTTGCTCATCGTCGAGACGGGTGCCATGCACTTTCAGGACCATGGAGCTGAGGCCGTAAGCCTGGCCGCGCCGCCGTTCGCCGTCCAGGATGCGAAGCCAGCCGGCCTCGTCCAGCAGGCCTGTTTCCGGATCGCGGCTCTCTTCTTCGAAGAACTCGGTGACCCGCTGCTGATCGAGCCCGGCCAGATTCCACACCAGGGCGGATTCCAGCAGGCGGGCTTGGCGTTTCAAGGCGGCCTGGACGTTCTCGTGGTCCAGATCGGGCCGTGGCTCGGGATCAAGCGCGCACAGAGTGCCGAACAGCGCTCCAGTATGGTCGCGCAGCGGCATCCCTACATACGCCCGTATCGAAAGTTGATCGGTGATAGGCGCATCGCGGTAGGCTTGTTGCCGGGTGACGTCCGAGCACGCCGGCGGTCCGAGCTCGTTTACTCGGCGATGGCAGATGCTGTCATGCCAGGCCAGCATGTCCCCGCGGCTCAGGTCGTACCCTTCGCCGCAGACGTTCAGTAATAACCAGTCCTCCCCACGGCGGCGGGTCAGAAACCACATCGCCATGCCGAACCGGGACTGCAGATCGAGCAGCTTGGTATCGACGAATTCCGTGAAAGAGTGTCTTTTCCCCCAAGGCATAGTTCTTATCGCATAACACGTGAATGGCGCCGCCATTCTGTGCCTGAGATGCCAGGTCCGCAAGGGGGGCGGACTGACATCACACGGTGCGTGGCGGGCGGATGCTGAACCCCACGCCCGGCAGGGTTTCCAGAAGCGCGTGCTCGAACGGCTTGTCCACCGCCTTGCGCAGGTTGTAAAGGTGGCTGCGCAACGCGTCCGAATCGGGCACCAGGTCGCCCCAGAGCTCGTGCTCAAGCTGCTCGCGGCTGACCACCTTGGGGGATTCGCGCATCAGGATACGCAGAATGCGGAAGGCGGTGGGGGAGAGCTTGAGAAGCTGCCCTTCGCGGCGCACTTCCTGGCGGGCCGGATCCAGCTGCAGATCCGCCACCGTGAGCAGGTTCGGCGCCACTTCGCGGCGTTCGCGGCGCACCAGCGCCTGCACGCGGGCCACCAGCTCGGGCAGCGCGAAGGGTTTGACGATGTAGTCGTCGCCGCCGCGGGCAAAGCCCTCCAGCTTGTCGTCCAGCTGGTCCCGGGCGGTCATGAAGATCACCGGGGTGTCCAGGGCCAGTTCCTTGCGCAGATACTGACAGAAACTGTAGCCGTCCTCCCCGGGCAGCATCACGTCCAGCACCAGGATGTCATAGTGGTGCTCCTGGACCAGCGTGCGGGCCAGGGTGGTGTCGCTGGCGTAGTCCACCAGCGCGCCTTCCTGTTCCAGAAATTCGACCACGGTCTGCGCCAGTTGGCGGTGGTCTTCGACCAGTAAAACGGACAGATTTTTCACGGCATTCCCTCCTGTACCTACGGACATAGTCCGCCCCGAAGCGTCAAGAAGCCGTCAATCATCATCACGTGATCGCGCGAAGTAGGCGCGCGCCGCCTGGTTGACCCGGGGCGCCAGGCGCAGGGAGGCGACCATGGTGGGCAGCGCCATCAGCGCGTACATGCTGTCGATCACCTTGATCACGACGCTCAGTGACCCCACCGCGCCGAGCACCACCAACACCAGGTAAAACCACACATAGTGGTGCTGATGACGGGCGCCGATAAGAAAGCCCAGGCATTTGCTGCCGTAGTACCAGAACGTGAACACGGTGCTCAGGCTCAGCACCCCGACCAGCACCGCCAGGATCACGCCGCTGTAATCCAGGAACAGGATATTGAAAGCGTTCACGGTGAGGGAGACGCCGTTCGTGTCGCCGTCGCTCCACGCCCCGCTGATCAGAATCACCAGGGCCGTGCAGGTGCACACGATCAGGGTGTCGATAATCGGGCCCAGCATCGCCACCATGCCTTCGCGGACCGGTTCGCGGGTGCGGGCGGCGCCGTGGGCCATGGCCTCGGTGCCGATGCCGGCCTCGTTGGAAAACGCCGCCCGCCGGATGCCGGTGATGATCACCGCGCCCAGCACGCCGCCGGCGGCGGCCTCGCCGGTGAAGGCGTCGCGCACGATCAGGGTGAGCGCCGGCCACACCTGGTCCGCGTGCAGCACCAGCACCACCGCGGTGAGCAGCATGTAACCGGCCACCATGGCCGGCACCAGAATACCGGTGACCCGGCCGATGCGCGGCAGCTTGCCCGCCACCACCGCGAGCACCACGGCGGCCAGCAGCAGCCCGAACAGCAGGTCGAACAGGAAGTGGTCGTCGGCGCCGGTCCAGCCGGCGGGCACGGCGATCGCCTCGCGGATGATTTCGGTGAGCTGGTTGACCTGAAAAATAGGCATGGTGCCGAGCAGGCCGGCGAGCGCGAAAAAGTACGCCAGCGGCCGCCAGCGCGGGCCGAGCGCCTCGCGGATAATGTACATGGGGCCGCCCTGAAGCTCGCCCTCGCTGTCCCGGCCCCGGTACATCACCGCCAGGGTGCAGGTATAGAACTTGGTGGCGATGCCGAGCAGCGCGCTCACCCACATCCAGAAGATGGCGCCGGGGCCGCCCACCGAGATGGCCACCGCCACGCCGGCCACGTTACCCATGCCCAGGGTGCCGGACAGGGCGGTGCTCAGCGCCTGGAAATGCGACAGCGTGCCTTCGTCCTTGCTGTCCGCCGGGCGGAACAACAGCCGCACGCCGTCAGGCAGATGCCGGTACGGCAGCAACCGGGAGTAGAGCAGGAAGAAGAGGCCCCCGCCGACCAGCAGGGTGACCAGTGGCGGGCCCCACAGAAACCCCACCAGGGACCCCAGGGCGGCGTCCAGTCGTTCGAAGAAGTTATCCATGGAGAATCAGACTAGCAGGGTCGCGGCGCTACGTCAGTCGGGTTGGTTAGTCGCGGAGCGCGCCGACGCGGGCGAAACGCTGGCGGTAATGGCTCGGCGACAGGCCGGTATGGCGCTTGAACAGCCGCGAAAAGCTGCTCACGTCCTGGTAGCCCACCTGCTCCGCCAGATGGCTGAGGTTGGTGGCGCCGCGCTCCAGCATCTTGCGCGACGCCTCGATCCGCACGCGCTGCAGGTACTGCAGGGGCGGCTCGGCCAGGGCGCTGGTGAAGCGGCGTTGCAGCTGGCGCGGGCTCAGGTGCACGCGCTCGGCCAGCTCCGCCAGGGTGGCCGGCTGGGCGTAGTGCTCGTGGAGCCAGGCCTGCACCTTCTGCACCTGCTCATCGCGGTGGTAGGTCTTGGCCGGCAGGCCGGCGTACACGCTCTGCGGGTCGTTGCGCACGTCGATCACGAACGCCTTGGCCAGCTCCCGGGCCATGTCCGCGCCGCAGAAGCGTTCCACCAGCAGGATGGTCAGGTCCCGCCAGGCGGTGCCGCCGCCGGCGCAGAAAATATTACCGTCGCGGGTGATCAGCTCGCGCTCGTCCAGGTTCACCCGCGGGTAGCGTTCCCGGAACAGCTGGCTGTAGCCCCAATGGGTGGTGGCGCGGCGGCCGTCCAGCAGACCGGCCTCGGCGAGCAGGAACGACCCGGTGCAGTTGCTGGCCAGATCGGCGCCGCCGGCGTGCAGAAAACGCAGCCACTCCAGGGTGTCGCGTTCGGCATGCAGCACCTGGGTAATCTCGTTGCCGATGGTGGGCACCACCACCAGGTCGCACTGGTCCACCCGCTCCAGGGCGGTGTCCACGGCGATGCGCATGCCCGCGGTGCAGCGCACCGGCTCGCCGCCACGGGACACCATCTGCACCTTGAACTGGCGGTTGAGCGGCTGCCCGTGGATGCGGTTCCAGGTCACGCCGGTGAGGTTGAGCAGATCCATCACCCCGGTCAGGGCGGACGCGAAAACGCCGTCGTAGGCGAGCACGCTGACATGGTACATCGTAGGTAGGGCCCCGCTTTGTCGTAAATCACCATGAATAAGTCATGGGCGACAATACCAGTCCGGGGCGGTCGCTGCCATCATAAGCGCCATCCTGACACAGAGCCGCGCTGGTTCTTACAGAGTCGCATATCGTCATCAGGCTCGGGAGCCTGCTTCGGCAGGCACGCTATGACGGTAATTTCGAGCCCCGCTCCCTGCGGGGCTTTTTTTTGGTTCATCGCGCTTTAGCGGGAACGCTTCCCCTCCATCTGGTGAGCCGCAGCGCCACGGGCCACTTCAGAGATCAGTAAACAGGGGAACTAAGAGGTAGGGGCGGACAGTGA
>Ga0315338_1000885_pt1 | contig 49180 bp, 47 predicted proteins | sample ASW8metaG_FD_204518 | JGI IMG/M metagenome (GOLD analysis project Ga0315338, IMG submission 204518) | Ammonia-oxidizing marine archaeal communities from Monterey Bay, California, United States - ASW #8 | ecosystem: Environmental > Aquatic > Marine > Coastal | place: USA: California | collected... | reverse complement strand
TAAGCGCCTTAAACGAACTCTCTGTATTTTTTGTGTGGTGCAAAACCTGATCTGAACAAATGAAATCAAAGAAACCTTTCTTAAATGGAAGTCTTTGGATATCCGCTTGTAAAAAATGAATATTTGGAATCTTTCCATATTTTTTATATGCAAATGTTATACTTTCACTTGCATCAATAGCAAATACATCAGCTTTTTGATTTGATGAGAATAATTTTGCACTATTACCAACACCAGTTCCTGCGTCCAAAATCCTTGTACGTGTTTTTAGAAATTTATTAAGATTAGAAATTGTATTCCAACCAAATCTTTCTAAAAACCATTTTTTCTGACCACCAACCCATTTCTTGCCATGGTATGTTTTGTTGTAATTTTTCCATTTTGCAGAAAATGAATTTTCAGTTTTTATAAAAATTTTAGACTTGTCTAGAACTAATCTAGGAACTCCTTTACTAATGGGAAATCTATGCCGTTTTAGGCACACTAATTCACCTTCAACTATCTCATTACCAACTTTTTTCTTTGCTTTTAATGTAAAATTTTTCCTACATTTTGGACAGATGAGATATTCAACCAATAATTCTTTCATACCAATTCAAATCCATATAGGAGAAATAAAAATCAGTTGTAACATATCATCAATTTATCACTAAGAATTTTCTATGTTTCTAATAATGTGTTATCATCCATCTCATTTGTAACAAAAATTCTATACCAAATTTCAAGTGCTAATAAGCCTAAAAATTTGTTAATATAATTCACATCAAGTTCATTTTTAAGATGTTTATCTATCCATGAGCGATTTATCCATCCATCGTTTACGATTCTTGCTTCTTCTAGGTATATTTTACAGAATTTATAACCATATGATTTCCATAGATTGACGGTATTTACAGAGAATCCTTGTTTTGTTTGTGTTAGCAAATTACTATCAATGTAATTTACTAGTAAATTTCTAAGAGGAATCTTTCCAATGTTATTTTCCTCATTATATTTCAGATTCGTTTCTAGATTAGTACCATATGATATCATTTCGTTAGATAGTAATGGTGTAATTGATTTTATATCAAAATGTTCATGTAATGCTGAATTTATTGGGCTGAAATTGTATAATAATTTTCCATTGTAATCAGCTAAACAGACCTGTTGAATTAAGGAGAGGGAATTATCAAAATAAGGAAGAAGGTTATGCTGAATCTTTTCCCATGAAAAATCAATTTCCCCCCCAAACAAATCCGATTGATCTTCTACCCAATCACGTCCATGACATTGTAAATATGCTTTAACCCGTTCAACTGGTGAGGAATCCTGATTTACCAAAGACAAAAATTTTTCATATCTGAAAGTATAGCCAGCAAATAATTCATCTCCACCATCACCAGATATCAAATAATTACTACATGATTTTGCTTTTTTTACTACATGATACCAATGGAGATCCCAAAATGGCTGCTTTGTAATACTAATGGCTTTAGGTAATTCAATAAGAAAATTATCTAAATATATGATTTCATGTTCTGCACCAAAATATTCAGCTATTTTCGCGGCAGTCGATGTCTCATCAACACTATCAGCAAACTTCATTGATATTGCTGATATAGGTAAATTAGGAAAAGTCTCACGTAATAATGCTAGATTTAATGTAGAATCGATCCCTCCACTTAATGCAATAGCTATACGTTCACAATTATTATCGATCGAATTTTGAAAAGTGTTTTTTATAGATTTCTTGATAAATTCTGTTGATGACTCAATGTTAGTTGGGGTAAAGTCATTAGATGTTAATTTTGATAAAATCGGATCAATTTCTGTGTTATATCTTAACGTTAGAATATCTATAATAGAATTTGCTGATGGAGAAATAGGATTAGATTGTTCCACGACCTAATCCTCTGAAAATTAAGCCAGCTTTCTTTGCTGCATGCATATCAATTATGCCTCTAGTATCAATTAGAATAGGTGATTTCATCTTAGATACAAAATATTCTGGTTCAATATTCTGAAACTCATTATGAGCTGTGACAATTATTGCCGCATCTACTTTTGAAATACCTTCGTCCAGACTATTTGCAGTTTCTATCCCGTAGATTGGACCGTCTTTGAAATATGGATCAAAAATCCTAATTTTTACACCTAATTTTTTTAGTTCTGAGATAATCACTTCCGCCGGAGATAATTGTATATCTTTAACATTGGGTTTGTAAGAAATTCCAAGAATCAGGATTTCTGATGATTCAAGTTGTATCTTTCCTTCATTTAGAGCATCTTTCAGTAATTCTATCACATGATATGGCATATGTTCATTTATCTCTCTACTAACTTTCACCATTTTTAGTAGATTGTCGTTAATCTCTTTTGCAGAATTCAACATTTGATATGAATTTACTGGCAAACAAGGTCCACCAACTCCAGCTCCCGGGTAATGAATCTGAAAATTATATTTTCGATCTGCAGCCTTAAGAACCGTGTTTATATCAATACCAAGTTTTTCAAAAAGTAGTGCTAGTTCATTTACAAATGCTATATTTACATCACGAAAAATATTTGTTGTTAATTTAACTGCATTAGCAGTTTTACAATCTGGCATTTTTATCATTTCAACAGGGAACACATGTTTGTAAATTTCTGTGATTATTTCTGATGTTTTTTCATCTGTAGCACCAACCAATCGCGGTAATTTTTCAAAATCCTTCATGATTTCTCCAGGATTAGCGGTTTCAGGACACACTCCAATTCCGATATTAACACCAGCTTTAATTTCTCGTTCTTTACTTTCTATCAGATCAATCAACTCATTCTCAATAAATCCGGGTTCAATTGTACTTTCAATAATAATTATAGACCCAGGAGAAATTAGATTCTTTAACTGCTTTCCAACTGTTCTTAATGCTGTATAATCTGGAACATTGTTCTGATCCATTGGTGTAGGCAGTGACAAAAGAATTATCTGTGAATTAGGTACAACTTCTTCAATTTTTGTGGTAGCAGTAAATTTTTGATCATCAACTACTTGGTTGAAGATTTCTTGATATCCTGGTTCATCTGCTAGTGGAAAATTTTTATTTTTGATTTTATTTATTAATTCTTCATTTACATCTATCCCAACTGTGCTAAAACCTGATTTTGCAAATGATAGCGCAGTTGGTAAACCTATTCTGCCAATGCCTATTACACAAACCGGTATTTCACTGGATTCAATCAATTTTCTAATTTTACCTATTTCAAGTGAAAAGATCTCTTCATTATTCATAGCATTCATCAAAAACAGTAATCTATATTCCTTACATTATGAAATAATAAAAGAAAATGTTTGAAAAATTTTCCGAATAAAAATATCACCAATGATATTTTATGATGAAATAATGTCCACAAATTTTTACTAATAATTGCTGAAATTATTGTATCTATTATGACTGAAGGTTTTAACATACCTGGATATGATGGATATTCATGAATTTTGCTGTTACAGGCGGGGCTGGATTCATCGGGAGTCATATAACAAAATATCTAGTTTCTCAAGGCCATGATGTTTTAGTCATTGATAATTTGTTTAGAGGAAAATTATCAAATCTAGAAGATGTAAAAGATAAAATAAATTTTATCAAATTAGACATATTGGATTATGAGTCATTAAAAACAAATCTTCAAAACGTTGACGGAATTTTTCATCAGGCTGCTCTTACTTCTGTTCCAGAGTCTTACGAGAAAGAAGATGAGTACAAAAATGTAAACATCAATGGAACAGAAAATATTTTCAAGATTGCATCAGAATTCAAAATAAAGGTTGTTTATGCTAGTAGCTCGAGTGTTTATGGTGATATTGAGAAGATACCAATAACTGAGGATTTTGAACGAAAACCAATCAATCCTTACGGTTTAACAAAGCTTGAAGATGAATTTTTAGCTGAAAAATATTCTAAATTAGGTACAGAGATTATTGGACTACGATATTTTAATGTCTACGGTATTGGACAAACCTTGGATTATGCTGGGGTTATTACAAAGTTTTTAGATAAAATCAATCAAGGCAAGCATCCAATCGTTTTCGGTGATGGTTCACAAATTAGAGATTTTATTTTTGTTCAAGATGTAGCAAGAGCTAATCTTGCTACAATGAAGAGTAATGTTGAACATGGATTTTTTAATATTGGCAGTGGAAATGAAATCACAATTAAAGAACTTGCATCTTTAATGATTAAAATTTCTGGGAAATCATTAGAGCCACAGTTTGATAAAATTCCAGCAGGCGATATAAAATTGAGTAAAGCAGACATATCATTATCCACAAAAATTCTTGGTTGGAAAGCTAAAACTACATTAGAAGAAGGTCTACGAACACTATTTTAGATTAGGAATTTAATAATTCCTCATAAAATTTGATATATCTTGGTAAAAGAGCTTCCCAGGTTAGATTTTTTATTACGTATTTGTATCCCATCTCTGCAATATTATTAGCAAATTCCTTTTCAGTAAATAATCGATTTATTGAATCAATCAGTTTCTTTTCATCATCTGGAGGAATCAAAATTCCATTTTCTTCATTAGTAATTAACTCAGGAATCCCTCCTACATTACTAGCAATAATGGGAACTTTAAGATAAAATGCTTCTTTGATTACCTGAGGAATGCTTTCCATCCTTGATGGAACAACTAGAATGCTAGATTCCTTTAATCTGATCATAGCTTCCTTCCATTCAACATCTGTACAATAGACAATATTTGCATTAATCTGACTCTCAATTTTTTTGAGAACATCTATGCCTTTTTCATGACTATCTCTACCAATGTATACAATTTGTTTTTCTTTTTTTGGAACATCAGGGACATCTTTGAATTTTTCTATATCTAATGGAGCAAGCAAACATTCAAAATTAGCACCAGTTTTTTCTTTGTACTGTTTTTGAACAAATTTCGAATCAGTAGTTAGCTTGTCTGCCCATTTGAGTACTTTTGATTCAGCAAGTTTTGCTGCACCCGCTGTTGTATCAGAATGTAATGCATCTACCTGATCTGAGTACATTCCATGTATTGAAAGGACTTTTTTCTTTGCTTTTGTATATCGCATAGCAAAAGCAGACGGAACATTAAATGCATGAACTATATCATATGTCTCTTTACTAGTTAATGATTTTAAGGTACTAAGAACTGCAAAACTTGGATTTTTTATTTTTTTGATAGGAATAGAAGACGCTTTCATAAGTTTTATCTCAAAACCATGTTCAGTTAGTTTTTGAGCCACTCTTGCTGCATGTCCACCAATCCCCCCATCAAACCTAGGTGCAATGAAGAGTATTTTCATGTAAATCTTATACCTCTAATTCTTAATCAAATATGGTTATCTTTTACATGTATATGATAAATTTCGTCTACAATAATCAATAATAAGTTCAATAATCTACGTGCCTACATATTCATGAAAACAGCAGTAATTATGGGGACAAGACCTGAAATTATTAAACTTGCACCCATAATTGAAAAAATACCAAAAAAGAATTGTGAGATAGTGTTTACAGGCCAACATTATGATTATCAAATGGGCATGAAATTTGTAGATCAATTAGGACTAAGAAAGCCAGATCATGTACTTAGAGTTGCAAGGTCTATTCCTAGTAAACAGATGGGTCAGATTGTTTCAAAGCTTTCAAATATTTTACAAGAGAGTAAACCTGATACGGTAATTGTACAGGGCGATACCAATACAGTTTTAGCCGCAAGCCTATGTTCACTAAAACTTGGTATTCCAATTAGCCATGTTGAGTCTGGTCTACGAAGTTTTGATTGGAGAATGCCAGAAGAACATAATAGAATTGCAACAGATCATATATCTGAGTTACTTTTTGCACCAACAAATAATGCAAAAAGTAATTTAAAATCAGAAAAGGTTCATGGAAAAATATTTGTCACTGGAAACACAGTACTTGATTCAATAAAGAAATATTCAAAAATTTCTTCCAAGAAATCATTATTGTCCATCGATACAACAGATTTTATTTTATTAACTCTTCATCGTGCAGAAAACGTGGATGATAAAAAAACACTAAGTACAATAATAAAAGCCATATGCACTTCAAAGAAAAAAATAATTTTTCCTATACATCCACGAACTTATAAACGGCTGAAGGAGTTTAATCTATTACATAAATTACAAACATCAAAAATGATCACTTTACTTAATGCAACTGGTTATTTTGAAATGTTAGAATTAATGAAAAAATGTTCATTTATTATAACTGATTCTGGTGGAATTCAAGAAGAATCTACTGCATCACAGATAAGGAAAAAAACATTTGTGGTTAGAAAAACCACGGACAGACCTGAGGCTGTCGAATATGGATTTTCTGATTTGATAGGAACAAATTATGCGAAGATTGTTCATGCGATAAAATATGGCGATAGATATAGAGTTCCAAAGAGGAAGTCTCCATATGGTAATGGCTATTCCAGTAAAATGATAATTTCGCATATAAGAAAAAATATTTAATTTATGAGTAATGATGGAATTTTTACAGATAGAAATTAAAAAAGCAGTGTGAGAATCTAGATTATGTATAAGGATAAAGATTTACAGCATCATTATGACGAAGATTATTTTTCAGGACGGTTTAGACCAGAGTTATGGAAACGTCGCGCAGAATTTATTATTGAGAAATTTCACCCTTCTACTACTTTAGATATAGGGTGTTCTTACGGCGAGTTAGTTAAATTTCTTAATGATTTTGGTGCAGACGCATATGGTATTGATGGTTCTGAATATGTTATTACTCAGGTTGATGATTCAATAAAGAAAAAAGTATTCAAAGTTAATTTTAATGAAGATGCATTTCCTTTTAAGGATAATTTTTTTGATTTTATCACTGGATATTATGTTGTTGAGCATATACATAATTTCAAATTCTTTGCAGAGGAATTAAAAAGAACACTGAAACAAAACGGATCAGCATGGTTTCTCACTCCTGATATAGGAGACAAAGGTAGAAATCAATATGATGTTTTTACAAACCAATACAATGAATGGGAAAAAATTTTTACCAGTTATGGATTTTCAGTACAAAAATTTAGCCCACATGAAATGTTAGTTTTAAAAGGCAAACTGAAAAAATTTCAATTTTATAAATTTCCTGCAAGCATTCAAAATGTCATCAAAAAAGTTGCCTATGATTACTCAAACAAAACTAGTATGCAAGATACATCTTTTCTTGTTACTAAGATCTAAAATTTTACATCATCATATTCTGTTAGAATTTTTTTAGCTACATTTTCCCAATCAAATTTTAAAGACATTTCATATGATTTTGTCCCCATCTTGATTCTTTTCTCATTATTTTCTAATATATGGACAATTTTTGTTGCCAGATCCTCAGGATCAGTTACTGAATATCCATTCTCATCATCTACTAAAACATCATTAGCAAGTGTATCTTTCTGACTCAAAATTGGAAGTGAAGATGCCATATACTCTAGAACTTTGATAGGCAGTGCATTTTTGGTAACAGTGGTAGATCTTAAAGGTCCTATGGCAATGGATGCATCAGCCAGATAATTCATAACCTCATCTCTTTTAATCCATCCTTTGAACTCTATATTTTTTTCAATTTTGAGATTTTCAGCTATTTTTTTCAGGTTATCTAATTCTGGACCATCACCTAACAGTACAAATTTTACCTCTGGAATTTTTTTAATCACTGTTGGTGCAGCATTTAAAAGAACATCTATCCCTCTATGATTGTACATAACACCAGAAAAAAGAATCATCTTTGACTTTTTAACTACATTTGTATGAAATATTTTTGTATCAATTCCATTTGGCATAATTTCAATTTTTTCAGGCGAAGCATTATAGAATTCATTTACAATTTCTTTTGTTTCATTATTAGCCACTAGAATTTTTGAAGATTTGTTTAGAGTTTTTGCACTTAATATTTTCTCGACCTTTCTTTGGATAGATTTCAGTCCAGTTGATTTTTCATATACTGCATCATCAATCTTTACAATTACTGGAATTCCCAGCTTTTCTCCGATTGATACTGCAGCATTTGGCGCCATATGAAATGGATGAAAAATTGTAAAAATAAAATCGAATTTCTTATTTCTTCCCAGTTCTATTCCTTTTTCAATTAATGGTGATTTACATCTCCTTGCTGCGACTTTTAAATTATTTTTTGAGGGGACATTTACACGAATAATATCAACTTTTGAATCAACTTCTGGTTCATATTTTGGACCATCCCATTCCAAATTTGGAGTAAGTACAGATACATCATGCCCAATTTTTGCTAATGAATTGGCAATATCTACCGCTACTATTACGCCTCCTCCACTAATTGGCGGAAAATGAAATACAACAAATAGAATATTCATGAGTTTAAGCTTTTAAAGAACAACTAAAATGTTATGTAGAAATGGAAGTTTCTGTAGACAATTTAATACAGTGGATTAATCACTCCGGACTCTTTCAGAAAGATGGTGAAAATAAAGGCGGGGTTCATTCTTACTTTGATCAGAATAGTTCCAAATTTGGATTTCTTTATCCAGAAATTACTGGGTATTTTATAAACTCACAGAGGTTTCTGTATAAAATCACAGATGATAAACAACTGATTGATAATGCAGTATTATCATCAGAGTGGCTGATTAAAATTTATGAAAAGCATGGAGGAATTGTTCAAGGAATTAATACAGACAATTCAAGAGGAAATTTGGTTTATTCGTTTGATACTGCAATATGTGCTAATGCATTCTTAGATTCTTACATGCTTTCTCAGAATGAGAAATATCTAAACTTTGCAAAGTTACTTTCTAACTGGATTATGGATAATGCGATTGAATCTAATGGTACCTTAAAACCATACAAGAATCTGGATTCAGATAATTTTGATGAGAGTACAGACTTATGGTACAAACAAAAAGGATGCTTCCATATTAAAACAGTAATACCACTCATCAAACTTTACAAGATCACCAATGACGAAAGTTATCTTAAAAAATCAGAATTGATATGTAGTACTTATAATAATTATAAAAAACCAGACGGAAGTTTAACACTACATTCAAACAACACAATAATCCATCTTCATTCTTTATGTTATGCCTTAGAAGGATTACTTCACTGTTATAGTGCAACAAAAAATGAACAATACCTAACAAATTGTTTTGAATGTCTTAATTGGTGTGAAAATAAGATTGTAGATGATGGGAGTACTGAATTATGGTACAATAGTAAATTTGAACATGCAAAGACCTCATACCATATAGCCCAATTAATTCGCTTGATGATTATTGTTGATTTAGCAAAGAATACCAACAATTATAGTAATTCCATCAATAAATTATCTTCATTTTTATCTATTTTTCAAGCAAAAAATGATGATGCAAGAATCAATGGAGGTTTTTATGAAGAATACTATAAAACACTCTTCGGATGGAAATTACGAAAGCGAGTTAATTCTTGGAGTTCGTTTTTCTCTCTTCAAGCAAAATACTGGGAAAATAATAAAGATTCATTGTCTTTTCAGGATGAAATAGAATTTTTATTTTAACTTGTTGCCTCGATAAAAAATGACACACTGTAGGTGCCATTTTTATCGTCTTTTGCGATTAAGGATTTCTGAATTATTTTTTCTCTATTAGAAATTTTTGTCATTAGTTTTGGTAACACGTTTGCCATATTCAATTTACGATTTTGTGAGTGCAGACGTGGATATGTATTATATAATTTCAATGAAAACTTGTTGAATGATTGTTCTAAGTGTCTCTTTAGTTCATCATATGTTAATTTTGTAGAATTATAGTACTCGTTATTTGGTGTAGTTAGAAACAACGTGCCATTAGGTTTTAGAACCCTTCTGATTTCTGATAATACTTTAGTTACTGTAGGAAAAATCGACATTTTGTTCTCTATTACGTTTTTATTTTCAATATCAATGGATTTTGCAACCTCTAACAAATGCGCACAGAGAACATAGTCAAAAGAATTATCTTTTAATGCAATATTTGTCATGGTTCCATTCATTACATTAATAGAATTTTTGAATGCATTTTTACACTGTCCTAAATCGTCATATGATAAATCGAAATTTATAGAAAAATTAGATTTATCTAATTCCGAAGAAATAATCCCAATACCACCACCAACATCTAAAACATTTTTATTTTTAATTTCAGAAAATCTTGAAATTAAATAAAATCTAACATCAAAATCATCACCCCAATATGCTTTAGAGTTAAGCAAATTGAATTTATTTTTTATTCTTACTAAATCATTATTATTCATACTAGTTACCATCTTCTAATACATATAGCACGTACTATTTGTGAGGAATTTTAATTAATATAAGAATACGTCTACAACATTTTCGATTTGGAAGTTTTTCATACAAATTTTAATTAACGAATAAAAAATCAAACTAGTAATAATGAAATTCTGTATAATTGTAGGAACAAGACCTCAAATAATTAAAACCCAACCAATAATCCAGGAGCTAAAATCACGTAACAAAAATTTCACGATTATTCATACAGGCCAACATTATGATTATGAGATGTCTCGGACATTTTTTAAGGAATTAAAAATACCAAAACCTGATTATAATTTAGGCGTAAACAAAGGGAGTGACACTAGTCAACTTGTTAGTTTGATTAAAAAAACAGAGAAATTATTGACCAAAATTACTCCAGATGTTGTGGTCGTACCTGGTGATACTAGATCTGCTCTTGGAGCAGCATTATGTACTAATCGATTAAAATTACCATTAGCCCATATTGAAGCTGGTGCAAGAAGTAATGATTTTGAGCTAGAAGAAGAAATTAACAGACGATTGATAGATCACTGTTCTAATTTTCTATTTGCACCAACTAAAAAATGTGCGCAGAATCTTAGAAATGAATCAACTCTAGGCAAAATTTTTGATGTAGGTGATACAATGTTTGATGTTTTTTTTAAATATAAAAAAACACTTGGGTTAGACAGACAAATCAGAAAGAATCTTGTATTAATGACATTACATAGACGTCAAAATATATTTGATAAAACAAAATTAAAAAAGATTATTGGTTTGGCAAATCATATTTCTAAGCAAGGCTTTGAAGTAATTTTTCCTATACACCCTCACACTAAAAAACAAATTAAAAATTATAAAATTCCTCTTTTAAATATTAGAACTATTGAACCGATAAGTTATTCTAAAACACTTTCTCTTTTGTCTCAAGCGAAACTTCTGTTAACTGATTCAGGAGGATTACAGAAAGAGGCATATTGGGCACAAACACCATGTTTCACTTTTCGAAGAAGTACGGAATGGACTGAGACCCTGACTACAAAGAGCAATCAACTAGTTTCCAGCATTTCTAATGAAACTAAAAAACAAATTCTTCAACTATTGAATAAAAACACATCATCACACAAGATATCTCAAAGGAATTTATTTGGAGATGGTAATTCTGCTAAAAAAATTGTTTCAGTCCTTCTTAAGCAGTTTTAGGTACAAATCTCTCTCTTTTTCTTCCATAGATTCACTACTAATTTCTTTTGTTACTTTAATTCCATTTGCTATGAGTTCATTACGGAAAGGTTCATCAGATAATATTCTTTTAATTGCATTCCTGAAAGATTCGGGATTATTATCTACCAAAAAGGCAAAGTCCTTAATGAGTTCAGGATTTGGATCAAATTCCTGTTTTGGTAAAATTACAGGAAGGCCAGAAGCTGCAGCCTCTAATGCTGGAATAGCAAAGCCACCATATTTTATTGGTAATGCAAAAATATCTGCCGCTGCATAGTAAGAATGAATTTTATCATGCGATATTGAGGTTTCAAATCTAACCTTATTTTCTAAATTTAACGATGATACTAACTGTTTCAAATTATTATATTCTACACCATTTCCGATCAACAATAGTTTCACATCAAGATCTTTTATTGCATGAATTAGGCATTCCTGATTTTTTTCTTTTATTAAACGCCCAACACATATTATTACAGGCACTGTTTCAACAAACTCCCCCTTTGTTTGTGGGGAGAATTTTTTTAGATCTACTCTATTGTAAATTAAATTGATACTCTTTGCTTGCATTCTTTTTGCATAATCTCTAATAAAATCATAAATTATTATTACTTCATCTGCTTCACTTAAAGCAAACTTTTCTAATACTTGTTTAGTTAATTGTAATTTCAAAAATCCTTTGTAGTTACTGTTCTGTTTTGCTTGATGACGTAGATCACGATCATAATCACCATGTAAAGAAATAACTAGTGGAATTTTTAATTCTTGTTTGACTTGTGCTGCCATCCATCCTTGTAAAAGAGGATTAAATGAACGAATTACATCAGGATTTATGCTTTTAATCAACTCGATAATTTTTTTCTTTTTTCTATTTTTGTTAATTAAAGTCACTTTGCCCACCTTGTGAATCTTAAAATCTGCACTGCCCGACACAATTTTGACTTTGTCTTCCTCCACTTCATCATCGAATAAACTAATCACGTGAACTTCATCGAAAATATTTTTTGGATTGAAATATCTATCTTTGATCTCACCTTTTTCATAATATGCCTTGAGTGGATCATTAGGAAAAACACAAATTTTCATTAAGCAAATTCACCTTTGATTAGAAAATTAGGATCCTCTTTCATTTCATTCTCAATAACTCTAAAAATATCACTTGATGAATAACATAAGATCTGTCCTTTTCCAAGATTGGAGATTTTTATTAAATCCATTTTCTTCATCTTTGATTCTAATTTCGAAAGATCTGGAACAGTACGCTCATCATTCAGATCTCTAACAAAATGAATATTTTTACCTACGAAGTTTTCACCATCAATAATCATTTTTCCTACAAATTCCTTATCAAATCTGTATGGAACATCAAGTTGTTTTTCAACATAGTGAATAAATGTATTAAAATCTGGATTCAAATTAAACCTACAAATTTTACCATCTTTTTTTAGAAACCTTTCCCAAAAAGAATTTGTTCCAAAAGAGTGTTCTGGTGGATCATGAGTATAGTATTCTACATTATTCCCTACTGCTGTAATTGAGTGTATTCCATCTTTGGTTCTAATTGCATTTGGCTTCTTTCTAATATATTCTGAAAAAATTCCACAGTCACTTGTTACTGTTTTTTCTAGATCAAAAATTTTATTCCAACAAAATGAATATGTGAAGGTCGGAACAATTAAGGTACCCTCATTACCAATTACATCAAAAATAGCCTCTGCAAAAGCCTGACAGTAATCCACAGACTCTTTATTTCCATCTAATTTTCCAAAAAAACCTAGATTACTATGTACTAGAATATCATCACCTTTAACAAGTCCAGCATTCCTAAGTGCAATTAAAATATCTTTTTTGGAGTAATCACTATTTTCCATTTATTTTGTCCTCGATGGCTTTCATCAAACCATTACCAGTAGAAAAAGCCCTATCTTGAAAATTATCATTAGAAAATCTGATATCAAAATGATTTTCTATATCAGAGATTAATTCAATAAATTTCAATGAATCAATCCAGCATTTTGCCAGGTAATCTTCATACAAATTTTCTTGAATTATATCTTTGTTCTGATCAGAGTTTTTTGAGAACCATTCAATCAGCCAATTTTTTGTATTCATTTTTAATCAGTTTATTCTTATCATATGCAGACTATTTTATAGCTTCAAGCTCGAAAAACCACCATAATGGAAATTCCTTTGCAAAATTAATCTCCCTTTTTTCATTTTGAAATTTTTCATTGACATAAAGCTCCTTAAAATCACGTAAAATGAATTTACCATTAATGAATGCCTGCAAAATTTCTGATATGTTAGGGACAATTCGGAAATTTTTATTGTTGTATTCAGTCATAATGGTGAAAGGTCTTTTGATTTCACCCATCCAAGGTTTTAAAAAGAAATTGCCATGTGGTTCAACACAAAAAAATCTCCCACCAGGTTTTAGAATTCTACGTATTGTTGAAAAAAGTACATCCAATATTGGTTTTTGGGTAGGATCTGGTGATATGAAGTAAAACAGCAATGCATCACTGATAAAAACAAAATCAGCACTGTCTGAAGCAACCCAATCAAGATTCCCTTCATTTCCAATCTCTGAAACACGAAACTGAACATTGTCCTTTTTACCTTCGTTAGCAATCTCGATATATTTTTCATTAGGATCTATTCCAATTACACTAGCACCAGTTTCTCCCATCATTTTACTATACAATCCTACTCCGCATCCAATATCGAGAATTGAATGATTAGAAGTGAATCTTTCATTGAAAAGGGATTTTAGAAAATCTTCTTGAATGTACTTGTATAGATTTTCTTTTAAATTTTTACGATCTGGAGAAAATTTTTGATTTACCCACCATTCCGCAGGATTTTGTCTCTTATCTATTAGAATATGTTGACCCAACTGCTGATGAAAATTCCCAATATGTTCATTATCAAGTAATGACGTTTTTGACTGGAAACTCTCATTATACTTTTTTTCATCTGTAATAACTATGTGATTTTTTTCTAATATCTCTAAAACATCATTAATGTTCAGAGATAGTGAGTCAGGCCAATTCTCTTTTTCTCTGATAATTTGTGAAGGATCTGCAAATAGACCATCAGAGTTTGAAAACACTCCAATATTCCATATAGTAAAATTTGTATCAGAAAAATTTGATATTATTTCATCTTTTGATTTTCCTTGATTAATATTTTTTAATAATTCTAATGTTTTTCCTGTTACACCCAAACCATCACGCGTAAATACATTATAGACCACCCAATTTCCTGAGTTAGTTAGCTGAATAATTATATCAGAAGGAATTTGCATGCTGTGACTTCATATCTGTTATATTTTTAAATCTTGATACTTTTTTCTAGCACGAATCCTATCTATCTTTCCATTAGAGTTTTTAGGAATCTCATTTATTTTTAAAAACTCATCAATATGATATTCTATACCTAATTTGTCTACAATTTTTTTATTTATTATCTTGATAAATTCTTTATTTTGTTTATCTTCTGCAATAAACATGCAAACAATTTTTTCTCCAAACACTTCATCATCTATTCCAAGTATGATAAACTCGTCAACAAGATTCATAGAATTTATGAAATCTTCAATCCTTTTTGGACTAATGTTAGTACCACCTTTAATTATGATATCTTTCTTCCTACCTGTAATTCTAAGAAACTTTTCACTATCAAATTCACCCAAATCACCAGTCTGATATTTTCTTTCAATAAAATAATTTTTTGTATCTAATCCATAATAACCCAAAAACATCCATGGAACTTCAATCAATATTTCATTATCTTTTGAGAAAGTTAGATCAACACCATCTAGTAACCTTCCTGGACTTTCAACTTTATCATTTTCCAGAAAATTTGTAGTGATAAAGAAAGTTTCTGATAAAGCATAGCTTTCGTATAGTGGGATTGAATATTTTTCTTGGAAATTTGTTTTCAAATCTTTTTGAAGAGAGGCAGTTCCCACCAGTCCTATTATATTATTTTTTTCCGAATATTCAACACCATCATTTGATCTATCAATTTTTAGTAATAATGAGAGGATAGTTGGAATAAACCAGAAAGTATTCACAGAGTATTTTATTGGCTGTTCCCAGAAATTTTTCATTTTAGTAATAGAAAACTTCTCATCAATCACAATTTTACTTTCAGAAATTAGTGGCAGTATAATGAGATTCAAAATACCACCTATGTAACTCATAGGTAAATTATGATAAAAAATATTTTCATCATTAAATTCAAATTTTTCTCTAAATGCGAGTGAACTTAAAACAAAATTATTAAAAGAATGCATTACTCCTTTTGGCTTTCCGGTAGATCCAGAAGTATAAGTAATGATAAAAAGCTCATTATAATTGATTTTTAGAAATATCTCTAGTTTTTTTACATCATCGTTTTTTTGTAAGCGTATATTATCGCAAAATGTATGAAAAACTAAGGAATTTAGAGGAAAATTCTGATCATCACTATCAGAAAATATCACTTTACATCGCGTAGAAAGTAAAATTTCTTTAATCTCATTTTCTCCTTTATTTGGATCAATGGATATTATTGGTATACCTAATGTTAAGGAGGCAAAATAAAGTGCAATTAGTTGAATAGAATTATTCATTATTGTACATATTGTGCAATTTGGTTCCAATTCCAATTCATCTAGTTTTTCTCTACATCGTAGAATCATACTGAAAAAATCCCCATAGGAATATTTCTCACTCTTTATTGCATCAATAATAAAAACTTCGTTCCAACGATTTGAAAAAATTCTTTGTAATAATATGCCGGTTTCTTCTCGTTTAGTCAAATAGTTCATCAACACTGTTTTTTCCATTTAATAAAAAACGTTCTCTCAAATTAGATCACGATCTACTTTATCGTGTAGTATATCACTGTATAATTCATCGATTGATTCTCTATGCAGTTTATTAAATGATAAAGTAAGTAATTTATCATGGAATTCTTGAATTTTTGAATTAATTGTTAAACTACTACTTGTTCTATATATAGAATTATTATCAAAATAATTTTTGAATGCATTCATGGAGTGATTTTTTTGAATTGGATGATTTAATTCCATCCAAGAATGCTTTAAAAAATAGTTAATTACTGAATTATCTCTATATGGAGCAACTAATTTCTTTTCAAAGTCGTTACTAATTTCTTTTAAAATAGTATATCCGTCAATCTCATCATCCTTAATTGCATTCCTTCGTGATTTGGAAAAATCATCTAATAATTGCATTTTTGAATGGTAATTTGTACCATAAAGTGTGTCAGCACTTAATCCAGTTATAACAACTTCTTCTTTAATCTCTTTTAACATATGTGGAAAAGGGTATAATATTTGAATTCTGATTTTATTTGAAATATTATATTTTTTTATAATATTATAAACATCATTTGCTAATTGTACAAGTTCTTCTTTTATTATGATAATTTTTAATGGCACATTATACAGTTTAGAAATTCTTTCTGACATTAGTGAGTCTTCTGACACATGATTTTCAAGACGAAAACAATAGAGGTGAGGTTTTAACTTTAATTCCAGACATGAAAATAAGCATGTAAGTGAATCTGTACCACCACTAAAGAAAATACCAACATCAGTTTCATCCTGTATCTGCCTTCTTACAGATTCAACTAGTAGATTTTTTAATTCTGTCATTTCACTTTTAATTTGTTTATCTATGAATACTAAAAACCTTGCAAAATTTTGAGGATTCTAATTATACTGAACAACTTTTCCAGCAGCCGAATCATCTTGCCCGTTAAGAGATTTAATTGATAATAATGCAGCCATACACATCCACCGTCCATCATCATCAGACCAATTTAATTCCGCATTGGGATCTATTGGATCCACACCGTGTTCTATTTTAGGCGGAAAAACTAACGCATCGCCAGGATTTACCAATGGATCAACATAGATTTTTTCTCCTTGCTTATCTCTGAAAAAGGTCCCACCAACTTGAAAATCTTCAGAGAATTTACTCAAAGTCAAATTTACTATTACTTTTTGACCAACATCAGGATCACAGTGTTCTTGCATGTAACCACCACCTCTTGGATATTGTTGCACTGATGGAACAGAGATTCTTCCATCAACTTCATCTTCCAAGGCATAATCTTCAGGTAATCCAGTTAAAATATTTCGTAATTTTATCAAACGTTTAAAATATGGAAGTACTGTTTCAGATTCCTCATTCCATGGAAAGTACACATGTGCATGTAAAATACTCTTAACATTAGATTTGGGATTGTTATTGTAAACAGAATGGTAGTTCCTACACCCAAAAGATCTATCTTTTGGATGATTAGGTTTTTCATTTCGTGTCCATTCATTACAATTTTTTCTTAAATGAGTTACTTCCTCTGAAGAAAATAGTTCTCTTATAATGACAGGAACACCAGATTCAATTGATTGAAGTATTTGTTCAAAATTTTTGTCTAGCATAAAAGAGTCACCCTCTTTTTTTATTACATTTACGGCAGGAATCTTCATATACAAAATATTTTTTCCTTGATTTATAAACATACTTTAAAATTTCAAGTTGAGGACATAGTTAATGGATAATTATTGCCATGGCAATAGCATTATCCTCAGTATGCGAAATACTAATTTTTATTTTTAAATTATTTAATTCGGGTTTTAGTATAACAACTTCTGGGACACCACTTGAGTTATTTATAATTTCAATCTCATTATAGATTAATTTTTTTTCATAGTTTGATGATAATGCTTTAACTACTGCTTCCTTTGCAGCATAACGACCAGCAAGATGAGTGGATACATCATTTTTTGAGAAACAATAATCTAATTCTTTTTGTGTAAAAATTTTTTCTAGAAAATTTTTATTTTTAGAATCTTCTTTACTATCAAATCTTTTAATTTTTTCAATATCTATACCAATTTCGAAATTATTCATTTTTTAAACTATTTCTAACAGATTATTTTGGTAAAGTGCATCAGCAGCATTTTTTATTTTAACAAAATTAATTTTTGCTTTAAATGAAATGTCTAAAAGTGAGTTATTACCATCTGACATGTTTAGAACCCACATCAAAGCCATTTTATCAACTTCTTCATGTTTTTGACCACCAATTTTACTGTATAAACCCCGTTTACCTAATTGTGGCTCACATTTTGGATTTAAGTTACAATATGTAAGATTATGTTCTAAAATAAAAATTGAATTTAGATATTTATCAAACGAATCTCCAAGGAATTTTGATTTTATAAAATCTAAATTATCTGCAGATGTATGATATTCAGAAAATTTACCATACACACTTCTCATCAAAGAACCAACTTTCAAATTAAAACCTGGTGAAGAAAATTGTCTTTCATCACTGCCTGATGGCCAAAAATCAAGTATCTGATAAGGTTGTTCTGATTCAATCAAAACTTTTTCAACAACTTGGTCAATTTCAGAATTCCCATCTCTTGTTTTTTTGTATGTAGAATTCCCTGAATCGCCCAAACATGTTGCAACTAAGCCATGCTTAATTTTAGAAATATTTTTTTCATTTTTACTTAGCCAGGTTATAGCTCCTATAGTTTCTGGAATAAACAAAAATCTGTATGTATATCTTAATTTCATCTCACTCATTTGTTTTGCAAGTGCAGTTAGTAACGAGATACCACTTAGATTATCATTGCAAATTGATGGGTGGCAAACATAACATGATAATAACACTTCATCATCAATTTCTCCCTTCATTTCAAGTTCACCGTAAGTTAGGTGTCCGTCCTTTAATGTTGAATCAATAGATATTTCGTATTCATCATCATTCAAAGATTCTAATTGTTTATGTGAGAGACAGAATCCCCAATCTTCATTATAAAATGATGTAAGATAAGGAATAAGTTCTGGTTGCTCAGGTAATGAATACAAATGTTCCTTGAGTTCTTGTAATTTTATTTTTTTTCTTACAGGTACACTATAATGTAAAACATGTAAATTAGATCTTTTAAAATCAACTATCCTTTCACCCTTCGAATTTTTAATATACGCATCATTGATATTCCATTCTTTGGGAACAGTCCAATCAAAAACTTTAGTTCCACTTGCCACTTCTTTAATTTCAATAGGAATTTTTTCTTTAATAATTTTTAGTGTTTGACGTACACCGTTTCCAGTAATGCTTCTACATATTGGAAATAACTGTTTAATCTGTTCATACATTTCGTCTCCTATATTATTAGACGCATGATATGTTTCTTTTACAGTAGATTTAGTATCTTGCATTAAACTAAACAAAATTAACGACTATATTTGTATTAAACGACTTGTGTAGAATTTAGATTATTGTAGACGTATTTTTATATTAATTTAAAATTTATAAAAAATCAACTATGAAAAAATCTGATATTAAACTCAAAGAAGTGACACTATCTGATTCCAAATTTCTTTATGAGTTACTCAAAGATCGTGATCCTATTGTTAATATTTCTCATAAACATATGCCAGATTACAAACAGCATAAAAAATTCATAAAATCTACTCCATATTCAAAATGGTATGTTATTAATCACTGTAAAAGAAATATTGGATCAATTTATCTCTCTAAACAAAATGAGATAGGGATTTTTCTTAAAAAAGATTTTCAGGGCAAACATTTTGGACAAGCAGCATTAGATTTACTCATTCAAAAAAATCCTAGAAAAAGGTACTTGGCAAATGTTAATCCAAAAAATAAGGATTCACAGAAATTCTTTAAGGCTAACAGCTTCAGACTTATTCAGTACACTTATGAATTAATACCAAAAGTTGATAGTAAAAATGAAAAATAAGATCAAACTCTTTGAACCTTTTATTGATTCAAATGAAGAAAAAACTGTTACAAAAATAATTCGTAGTAAGTTTTGGGCTTCTGGAGCAGGAATTGGAAATGTAGAGAAATTTGAATCTATATTTAAGAAATATGTGGGATCAAAAGAATGCATTGCAGTTAGTAGTGGAACAGCTGCACTTCATCTCGCTCTTTCATTATTTGATATCAAAAATAAGGAAGTCATTCTACCATCATTTTCATTTGTATCTACCGCACATGCAATAATTTACAATGGTGGAAAACCTGTTTTCGTTGACATTGACCCACAGACTTTGTGCATTGACACCACATTAATTGAGAAATCCATTACATCAAAAACAAAACTAATTCTTCCGGTTCATTTTGGTGGAATGCCTTGTAATTTGAATAAAATAAATGAAATTGCAAAAAAACATAATTTGGACATTATTGAAGACGCAGCACATGCCGTAGGTTCAACATATAATAGAAAAAAAATAGGCAATCATAATACTGCAGTGTGTTTTAGTTTTCATCCAGTCAAGAATTTAGCGATGCCTACTGGTGGATTAATTTCAATTAATCACAAAAATTACAAAAAAATCAGAAAACTACTATCTGCCCGCAGATGGTGTGGAATTACTGACAGAAGAGATACAGATTATGATGTTCGTGAATTGGGTTGGAATTATTACATGAATGAGTTTTCGGCTGCAATTGGTTTGGAACAGTTAAAAAAATTAGAGAAAGTAAACAAAATTAGAAAATCTATTGTCAAGAAATATCATAAAAAAATCAATCTAGAAACGAAAATGCAATATGATGAAGATTGTTCCTACCATCTTTATTGGATTCTGGTCAAAAACCGTAAAAAGTTCAGGCAAAAATTATCAGAATATGGTGTTGAGACAGGTACACATTACAAACCCATACATCAGATGACCATGTATGCAAATTCAAACCATTTACCTATAACGGAGCGTATTGGAAAACAGATAGTAACAATTCCTCTACATCCAAACTTAAAAACAAATGAAATAGAAAAGATTATTTATCTCATAAACAAATTTGGTTAATTTTAAAATGTGCTATTACAGAACCAAAGAAAAGTGTTAAAGTGGTGATTTGAATTAATTTAAAATTTCTAACATCAGCATCTGTAGTAATAGAGCATAGAGGAACAAAAATTCTAACAGATCCGTGGTTTGTTGACGGAGAGTTTTATGGATCATGGGCACATTATCCACCACTAAATTTTTCGCCAGAAGATTACAATGATGTGGATTATATCTATATCAGTCATATCCATCCAGATCATTGTAGTAAAAAGACATTAGAATTATTAGATAACAACATTCCAATTTTAATTAGAAACTATAATTCAAAATTTCTTAGGGATAACATAGAAAGATTGGGGTTTAATGTAATAGAACTCGATCATAATAAAAGAGTCAATTTAAAAAATGATTTGTTTATTAATATTTTAGCAGCAGATAATTGTAATCCAGAGATATGTCAAAAATATATTGGATGTAATGCTCCAACAAACGGAAATTATATTTCTAATTCAATTGATTCAATGTGTGTAATAGACAATGGAGAACAAGTAATAGTAAATACAAATGATTGTCCATACCCAATAGGAGAATTTACTGCAAGAGATATCAAAAAACAGTATAAACAAATTGACATGTTATTAGTTGGTTATTCATCTGCATCACCATATCCACAATGTATTGTTATGGATAAAGAAAGAAAAAAGAAAAGTAGAGAGACTGTCATTAAGCAGTTTTGGTCACAGACTGAATCATATGTTAATCTATTACAACCAAAAGTGTACATGCCATTTGCAGGAAGATATGTTTTGGCAGGAAAATTTTCAGTATTAAATTCAGACAGATCAGTAGCAGAACTTGAAGATGCATATCAATATTTCACTAATTCAAAAAATATTGATCATGAAAAGCATAAAGCCATTATTCTTAATGCAGAAACTAGTTTTAATTTAGATGATGGTAGTTCATCTAAGAAGTATGTACCTATTATATTAAATGAAAAAGCAAAATATATTTCTGAAAATCTTTCTAAACGAAAATATGATTATGAACTTGAGAAAGAGCCACAAATTGAAGAGTTAATCAATCTAATACCTAAAGCGTTTGAACGTTTCGAAAATAAAAGAAAAGAAATTGGATTTGCTTCTGAAACAAATATCATATTAGATCTATCTCAAGAAAAATTTTTAATCATATCTACTAATGGAGATGGATATAGAATTTCTAATAAAATTAATTTAGAACATTTTACAAAATTTGTGAAAATCTCCTTAGATGCTAGATTCTTAAAATGGTTATTGAAAGGACCAAAATACGCACATTGGAATAATGCAGAGATTGGTTCCCATTTAACATATCAAAGAAATCCAGAGATTTATGAGAGAGGATTGTACTATAGCTTAAATTTCTTCCACGTTTAATACCAATTAAAATTTTAATTTCTCAATTTTTCTGATTGATGCTACTAAATTAGCTAGTTCTTGTGTATTAATTGATGAATCCGCATCTGGACCTTTGGAATTTTTTAATTTAACATGTTTTTCAATCAATATATTTTTTGAATTCTGCCGCTTTTTTAGCATTGTAAAGATCAATGGTGCAATAATTCCTAGAGTATGATCCGAAAAACCATCATATTCTATGGCGCTAGTCCAATTAATTTTATTGATGTCAGTAGGGTATTCAGATATACAATAACAAAAAGTTTTTCTATTTTCTGAAAAAATCTTCTCCATTTTTTTTCTATTACCACCCATACCCATACTAATTATGACTGGTTTTCCTGTGTGTGCTTTTTCTTTTAATGTTTCCAAAGAATACGGATCAGTTAGCAAACATGTTCGTGAAGCAATTTTATATCTTTTAACTTTTATACTTTCTAAGAAATTTATGGCTTCAGGATAAAATGCACTGCAAAAAAACTCTATACCAACATTATCTGCAATTAATTTTAATTTTTTGACTCTTTCAAATGTTAACTCAGATTTTTGAATGAATTTCCACTGTGGATGTTTGTGATCATAAAGATCATTAGCACGCCACATTTGAAATTTTACTGCATCGGCACCTGCATTTTTTGACTCTTGAATTAATTTTCTCGCCTTAGAGAAACTTCCTTCCCAATTTGATGCAATCTCAGCAACAATGAAAGATTTCAATTTAGAAAACCATCATCTATTCTCTTCATAACCTTTTATTCCTTTTCTTATTCTATCTATTTCTTTTTTGAAATCAATTACTAGTATGTTCAAATTCTCCCTTATTGTCTATGATTTTTTGAATTGCGTTAATGATATCAATCATATCGTCTTTAGTAGCAGGCGCTCTACATTCAGGCAGAATAACCACCGTCTCATTATGAAGGATCTCTGTGATGGGACACATGCCTTTCTCATATCTTGCATTTCCATTATAATGTCTAAAGGCAAATACCTTTTTTTCATGATATATTGGGTTCAGATATAGCGGTTTAACGTAGCCAGCACCACATGGAATACCTTCCGCAGACAGTGCTTTACAAAAATCATGGTTAGAAATATTGATCTTATCTTTATCTATTGAGAAGGCAAATACATAGTAGACATGTTTTACATATTCATATTTGGTGTGACTTAATCCATCTATTTTATTTATTTCATGAGCTAGAAATTCTGCTAATTCAATTCGTTTCTGGTTTAGTTCATCTAATTTAGAGAGCTGTGCAATTCCTAAAGCTGCTTCAAGCTCTGTCATTCTATAACCCCATCCTAAAAATTCAGTTTTGTATGTCCTTTCTTTAGAAGTTGGAATAATCATTTCTCCATGATTTCGTACCATTCTGGCAATGTTAGCAATTTCATCATTATCAGTAACAAGCATTCCTCCCTCTCCGGTCATCATGTTTTTAGTTTCTTGAAATGAGAAAACACCACAATCTCCTATCGTCCCAAGTTTTTTATTTTTGTATTCACCACCTGGGGCCTGTGCACAATCTTCTATTATCCTAAGATTATTTTGTTTTGCAAATGTTACAATTTCATCCATATCACATGCATGTCCAAAAAGATGAACTGGAATAATTGCTTTTGTTAGATTGCTTTTAACTTCTGAAAGTTTTGCTGGATCCAAACAATATGTATCATATTTTACGTCAGAAAAAATAGGAATTGCATTATGCATTAAGGCACAGGTTGCAGTAGATGTAAAAGTGTATGGTGGTACAATGACCTCTTCTCCGGGATTAACTCCTACAGATACTATAGCAGCATGCAAGGCTGAAGTGGCAGAATTGAATGCCACTCCATGTTTTGTTCCTATTTTCTTAGAAAATTTTTCTTCAAATTCACGAATTTTTTTACCACCAAGAAAATGTTCTCCTGGAGATGCTATGAACGTTGAAATATTTCCACTTTCTAAAACTTGATTAATTTGATTTTTTTCATCATCTGTAATTATGGGGTGTTTAGGAAATGGTTTTTCACGAATTTTTGATCCTCCAAAAATTGCTAATCTTGACATAAAACTTAGTTTGATTCAAAGAATTTATAGATATTTCATTAAAAGATAGTAAAGCGAGTATTATTTCTTAATGATATTTTAATAATACATGAAATAGTCATATGTAATAATTATGAAAGTTGTTGCATCAATTGAGGCAAGAATGGGCTCCTCAAGATTACCTGGAAAGTCCATCAGAAAAATTCTTGACAAACCCATGTTGGAACTAATGATTGAACGAGTAAAAGACTGTAAAGAAGTTGATGATATCGTTGTTGCAACTTCTTCTAATAAGAAAGATAACGTTATTGCAGAACTAGCGTCAAAATTGGACGTTAATTACTTTAGAGGTAGTGAGAATGATGTGCTAGATCGAGTTCTTAATGCCGCAAAAATGATTAAAGCTGATGTAATAGTTGAGTTATGGGGTGATTGCCCTCTAATCGATCCCGAAATCTTAGACGACCTAGTGACTTTTTATAAAAAAAATAACTTTGATTGTATTGGTACTTCACTTCCAAATTTCAAGAAGGAGTTTCCTTTGGGGATATCCGCTCTAATTTTTTCTACAAAAATTTTGGATGATGTTAGCAAAATAACAAAAAACCCAGAAGATCGCGAAAATGTATCAAATTACATATATGAAAATCCAGACAAGTATGTGATTGCGTCTTTACCATGTCCTCCAGGACTGAATTTCCCAGATTTACGATTAGTGGTAGACGAAGAAAGTGATTTTCAGCTAATAAAGGGTATTTTTGAAAAATTGTATCCTCAAAATCCACATTTTAGAACTAATGATGTTATTCAGTTTTTAAATGACAACCCATCTTTGAAAAGCCTCAACCAAGATGTTACCCAAAGGCGCTTATCTTCATGGGATAAATTCAACAACTAGTTATTTTGAGTAGATCCTGAATTTTCTGTCTTGTAATGGTAGTCTAACCGTTTTATTTTGATTTTTTGAAATCATTGATCCTATGATTAATTCTAAGGAGTTAATTCCTTGATCATGTGAGGATACTGGTTGAGAATTATTTTCTATAGATTTTATTAAATCCTCCAGGGCACGTAAGATTGGCTCATTTTCTTTCTTAGCAATTATGTTTCCCCTTTTTTTCAACTCACCATATACGAGACCTTTCTTTGAAATACCAAACAATTCAGCAGAATGTTTCACAAGATCAATCTTTATTCTACCTTTTGTTCCAAAGACATCCATTTCGAGAATCCCATATTTATTGACATCAAGCGCATTAAGCATACACACCGCGCCATCCTTAAGTTCAATCAGCAGGTCAAGATTAGGATCTAATCTATTATTTGATTTGTTATTACTTTTTTTCGCTGTGATTTTTTTTACGGATCCAAACATTAACAATAAAATATCAAATATATGAGAACCTGTATTTGCAATTCCCCCTCCATAATGGACAATTATTTTTCGAATGTCACCGATTTTTTTAAGTCTGAAAATTTTTTTTAGATGATGATAAATTGGAATGTACTCTCTTTGGTAATCAATAACTAATTTTGTTTTATTTTTTCTACACAGTTCTGAAATTTTATGAGCATTTTCAAAACTATTTGAAAATGGTTTTTCAATAAATATTCCTCTAACATTATTTCTTATTGCTTCTTTAACAATTTGATGATGATTTGAAGCATGAGTACAAATTGAAATTATATCAAATTGATTTTCATTAAGCATTAATTTATAATCAGAATAAAGTTTAGAAATTTTGTATTTTTTACCATACTTTTTTTGTTTACTTTTGTCAATATCACATAGAGCAACTAACTGAGTTTTTTTACATTTGGAATATGCCCCTGCATGTGTTTTTATGTACTGAGTTGATTTGTCATCAAATCCACAACCAATTCTACCACATCCAATGATAGCCGCTTTGTAAATCATTATCAATTTTTTAGATTTTAAATTAATATAAGAATACGTCTACAAATTTGAAATTTGATTAAACATATAATTATTCAACATATTGAATTGATCAATATGTTTGATAACAAAAAAGTCTTGATTACAGGCGGAACTGGATCATTAGGAAAAGCATTAACCAAAAAATTACTTGAGACCGGAGTGAGTATTATCAGAATCTATAGTAGAGATGAATGGAAGCAATCACAGATGCGATCTGAGCTGACTGATGACAGGCTTCGTTTTTTTATAGGCGATGTGAGAGACAAAGAAAGACTTTCTAGAGCAATGGAAGATATTGACATTGTAATTCATGCAGCTGCATTAAAACAGGTTCCATCTGCAGAATACAACCCTTTTGAAGCAGTAAAAACAAATATCTATGGAACACAAAATGTATTAGAATCCTGTCTTGATAATGGTGTAAAGACAGCTATTGGAATAGGTACTGATAAAGCAGTATCACCTCTTAACACATATGGCGCAACAAAATTATTAATGGAAAGATTATTTATTTCTGCAAATTTTTGGAAGGGTGATAAAGATATTAAATTTATTTGTGTTCGATATGGCAATGTTCTTGGAAGTCGTGGGTCAATAGTACCAATCTTTGTTGACCAAATTAAATCTGGAGGAAAAATCACTGTTACGGACCCAAATATGACTAGGTTTAGCATAACAATGGATCAAGCTTTGAATTTGATTTTTAGAGCGATCAAAAATGGTGTTGGAGGTGAAGTCTTCATTCCAAAACTAAAGGCGTACACTGTAGGTTTAGTTAAAGATGCGTTACTAGAATTATTGAACAGTACTAGTACTGTAGAAAAAATTCCAGTAAGACCAGGCGAAAAAACTCATGAAGTTCTAATAAATGAATTTGAATTACGAGATACACTAGAAACAGATGAGGATTATGTAATCACCAATCAGCATCCTTTGGAATCAGATCAAGATTCTCATAATTTGAAGATAACCAGTCTATCAAATTCATATACATCTGATACTGTTGAATTATTTACCAAAGAAGAACTCAAAGAAATATTGATTTCAGAAAAACTAGTTTAATTTTTTAGAAGAATATCAAAAATTCTATTTGCCGTATTCCCATCATTATAAAAATTATATCGCTCAACGATGCTAGTTTGGCCTTTATTTAACTCGCTTACAAATTTTTTATCATCTAAAATGTCTATAATACGTTTTTCAAATATACTATAGTCTTCAATATACAATGAGGCACCAAATCTATCTACTCGAAGATCATTTCCAATTACACTCCAATCTTCTTTAAAGAAATTTATTGAAATAAGAGGTTTTTTTGCCACAACAGCTTCTAGACCCACGCTAGAATGATCAGTAACTATAAGATCCGCAGCAGGAATTAGTTCAACCAGATCTATATCATATGTAATTAAAAATTTTAGAGTAGAGCAATCATTTTTGATTTCAGATATTTTTTTTTCACTTATTTCATTAGATGCTGATTTAAATTTTGGATGTACTTTAATTACAATTTCAATATTTTTTTTATTACAGAATTTTATCAGATCTGACATCCATCTTTGATCATCTTTTCGCCATTTTGACATAGCCATAACAATTAATTTTTTCTTTTCGTCAACATCATATTTTTTTCTAAGTAAATTTTTTGCATCTTGAATATTTGTATTATTGTATAGATCATATCTTGGATTTCCAACAAGAAGAATACGTTCTTTTGAATAGCCCAACTTGATTAGGGTATCTGAATGTTTAGTTCCGTCTATGAAAATTTTTTCCGCATGTAGCCAATCACTCAGCAAAGGGTGTGGATTAGGTAGTGTTGGACTAGTTGAAAATGTTGGAATATTAAATTTTTTACCAATTGAGATTGCAAGGCATTCTAGCATCTCTCCGTCTGCCATTGCTACCAGCGAATTTGGTTTCTGATCTTTTAAAATAGAATCACAAAGTGTTGTAACTGCCATTGAGCGATACATGTTTTTCAGGATATCATCTAACATTGGTGTTGTACCAAAAAAGGAATTTTTCTTTAAAAGGTTTAGATGAAACAGTTCTATGAATTTTACAGAATTTTTATTACTTCTAAAATAATTTTGCAACAAATTTATCTCTTCAAAAAGATTTAGATGTAAAATACCCTCTTTTTCTAATATCAAATCCGTTGTTAGATCACTAGTAACAATCATAAACGATTTCTTAGATTTCTTAAATTTATCTAGAATAGTATACCATGGTTTAAGATATAGATCAGCTCTTGTTGTTGTAAGGAAAAAAACTACATCAACCTTGTTATTTTCATGAAATTTATTTATTTTTATCTTTATATTATTTATTACATCTTCTGTCTCATTTTTCCTAACTATGTTTTGTGTTTTAAATTTAATTTTACTAATTAGTAAAGATGATAATTTATTAAAAAAAAGAAATTTAGTTTTTAATTTTGTCTGAGATGGATCTGCATTACCAATATTCTGTTGAAAATTTTTGAATCTATTTTTTGACAAACTATTCAACAGTTCGATTCCTTGATTCATATTGAAAAAATTTAATTTATCTTTTACAATTAATCCAATTCTCTCTTTATTGTTAAAACCAATTTTTGATGCTAGTTTTACAATTGAAAAATATATTGGAGAATAATTTTCAAATATGAATATTATATTCTTCTCACGTTCAAGAATTTTTTCTGATTGAGCAAATAAGTATAATTTTCTAAGTAATGCGTAACTAAAACCATCAAACATTGATACGCCTAAATATGATTTTTTGCCTAATTCAGCCTCAAATTCTTTAAAGTATTTTTTTGATCTAGCGTAGATTTCTTCCCCAACAGAACCTTGTTCAGATACTTGCTCTGCAATCATAAATGATTTTTTCTTCTTATTCTGTAGGTGTGCATTCAAGCCTGATCTATTTGTTACAATCATTGTATCTTGAGGATACTGATCTACAATTCTTAGAATTTCTTCATAGTTAGTATCTTTATTGTAAAAGAACATGAATTCAAATACCATAATCTAAATCACCCAGTTAGAATTTTGTAAAACACTGAAAATTTTTGTAGCATATACCAAATCTCAATTATAAGATAATTTTTTTTAAGATGATTGAACTTCCTCAACTTTAAATTCATTTGCACTATAATTGAAACTAACATCGTTTTCAATTCTCTTCATATTTTCAGGATCTAATGGTAATTTTTTCTTTTTTGCTGTTTTATAGTTCTTATATCCTTTAGTTTTGATATAGGTATCTTCGGTTAATCCTAATTGAAGTTGATCATTAAGCTGTTTTGCACCAATCTTAATTTGACCCATTATTTCATCATCAGTTAATTTTGTCATATTCATACAAATATCCTGCCTCTCTGTAATGGACAACAAATATTCTTCCTCATCTTTGATGAATCCGTTTACTTTTGCATAATCATACATTCCAGTAGCTGGTAGAGGGAGCAAAAACCCTATGCTTGGATAGACACCTGCCTTTAAACATTGATCAAAAGTCTCCTGAATTGTCTCTTTAGTTTCTATTGGATATCCAAAGACGACACTACTATTACAAATTACGTTTGCAGCCTTTAGTGTGCTTACAGTATCTACAAATGCCTGAGCATCAATTTCCTTTTTCATCATCTCCAGGATTTTTTGATTGCCTGATTCAAGAGAGAATCCACATGCAAAGCATCCAGCCTTTTTCATTTTCTTGGCAACATTTAATGCTTCTTCACCTGATAAATGATTTCTAGAAAATATGTCAACTCTAATTGCACAACTCCATTTGAATTTTAATCCACTCTCAAGAATTTCATCACATAGTTTACTAACTTGTTTTGCAGATGCAAAACTAAGATCATCCCAAAAATTTATGTAATTAACATTGTATTTTTCTATATTATATTTTACTTCAGCGAGGATACTTTTTGGTGATCTATTTCTATATGGATCATTCCAAAATACAAAATAACAAAAAGTACATTCAAAGGCACAACCACGTGCAGTTATTACCGGCATAGAACGAACTTCCTCAGACTCATCCACATCTTTTATGTTGGGTGGAATTGACAGATATCTTTCTACATCAAAAATTTCCCAATCTGGCATTGGAAAATCATCAATAAGTCCAACTTTTCTTGGCTCATTTTGAATTATCTCTCCTGATCTATCTCTAAAAGTTATACCCTGTACATGTGACAAATCTTTCTTTAATCTAATAGCATCTACTGTTTCATAAGCAGAGATTTCACCTTCACCAATTACGGAAACATCTGCACGTGTTTTTTCTAATAGTAGTTTAGGAATAGAACTAGCTACTGAATTTCCAACTATAACATTGGTTTCGGGTTGATGCTTTTTTACCATGTTGATAAACCACTTTACCCATTTGTAGTGAGTTACTAAAGTACCTAGCATAACAAAATCATATTGATTGTTTTTAATGTAGTCCTCAATGTATGAGTCTTCATACTCATTTATGTCATTGTCTAAAAGATCAAATTTGTAACCATTTTTTTTAAAATACGTCATGACCGATGCTAAACCCATCGGTAACAATTTTGTATAGCTCTTTTTACGCAAGCAACAATTTAAGAAAAGAATTCTTGTATCTTCCTTACTTTTTACATTGGTGTTACTCATCTCTGACATATGTGAATCCACCCTAGTTCACTTTTATACATTATGGAAAAAGATCACAATCTAAGATATAAAACAAAAGTTGTAGACGTATTCTTATATTAATTTCAAATTTGTGAAAAGATCAAATATTGAATGATATTCGTGTCACTTATTCTGGATTAATTGCCTTACTTGTTTCTCTTATTGGCGTCATAACCGGGACAGTTTTTGTAATTTTAATCACAAGAAAACTAACTCCAGATGATTTCGGTTTATGGACCTTATTGGGAAGTGTACTTGCATATGTACTGGTAGTTGAACCAATTGTCACTTACTGGTCTACAAGACAGGTTGCAAGAGGAGAAAAAATTGGTAGAACCTCGATTTCTACTGCAGGATTATTTTCAATGGCTGGAATTATTGTCTATTTGATAATTGCATCCTACATATCTGAGTCATTAGAGTCAAATTTCTCGATCTTTGTTCTTGCAGGTTTACTCGTTCCATTGATGTTTTTGAATAACACATTAAACTCACTGTGTTTGGGGTATAAACCACAAGCAGTCTCTTTTGGGCTTATAGTTTTTGAAACATCAAAAATTCCTTTGGGATTTTTGTTAGTTGTTGGGTTGGAACTGGGAATTATTGGAGTTCTAGTAGCCATGATAGGTGCAAATGTTTTGAAATTCATTGTATTGCTTATTTCTGCACGTAGTCAAATGCGTAATGCGATTCAACGCAGTGTAATAAAATTTTGGTTTAAAATGTCTTGGTTGACAATATATCTAAGCTCATCTGGACTTGTCTATAAGCTAGATGTCTTGATATTTTCCTTAATGACAAATTCCCTAATTGGTTTAGCATATTGGGGAGTCTCTCAGACAGCATCCAGTTTAATAACTCACTCTCAAACAGTTTCTCAAGCAGTTTATCCAAAATTGTTAGGAGGTGGGGAAAAAGCTATTTTTGAAAAGAATTTTCAGCAACTCATGTATTTCTCAATCCCATTCTTAGCAGCAAGTATAATTTTTGCAAAACCTATACTTCACACTCTTAATCCTATTTACACTGATGGAATTTATATTGTAATTTTTGTTGCTTTAAGGACATTTACTGATATTATAAGATCCTTATTTTTTAGTCTGATTAGTGCTTATGAAACCGTTGATATGGACAAAGAAGCATCAATAAAACTATATTTTAAAAGTAAATTATTTGTTCTTCCTACACTGATATACGTTTTATCAGGTTCATATGTTGTAATACTTACTATTTTTCTTTTATTCTTCAAAACTCCAGAGATGGATGAAGTATTTCTTGTTACTATCTGGGCTATAATTGCACTAGTAGTACATGTTCCATTTGCCGTTTATGGTTTCTGGATAACTAGAAGCCAGTACAAAGTTTCCCTTCCATACATTCCTATTCTAAAATATTCTGCAGTCACTTTACTTTCTTCTGCAATAACTTACCTAGCCTCACTAGAAATTCTCACATATCCTCAAAGCATATATGAATTTCTCCCTGAAATTATATCTCTTTTACTATTAGGTGGTGTACTTTACTTTGGATTGACTTATTTGATAGATATTCATACTCGAAAACTGTTTAAATCAATTTTAAAGGAGATTTTAAAACGATAATTGGATTTAAAATGAAATTATTATCAACAAAGAACAAACTAACTGAAGAATTATGATTACCATACAAGTAGATGAATCACCTGATGAAAGATGGAATGAGCGTCTTTTGACTACTAGTACAGGTATAATATATCATACTAAGGAATATGCTAGATTTATAGAAAACAAAGGTTGGAAACCAAAATTTTTAAAATTCTTAGATCAAGATGAAAAAATTGTCGGTCAAATTATAATTTCTACTTATTCCAGATTTGATAAGAAAAAAGGAATATCCAAAGTACTCAAATCACTTCCAGGTATGAAAAAACTAATGTATCGTTGGGTATTTGGACCTGTAATTTTTGAAGAAGAACAAACTAAAGAGATTCATAATACTCTAGAAATATTTCTCACTGCAGAAAAATGTCATGTTTATGGGAGTGAGCACCCATTAAATCCTAATGTATTTAGTACATTAGGAACATCATTTAATCTTGAAAATTGGGCTACATTTGTGATTGACCTTAGAAAAGGCATAGAATCTATAGTACAACGTTTTGATAAACATTCTGCCAGAAAAAATATTGAGCGTTCAGAAAAACGTGGTGTTACGATTAGTGAGATTAATGAAGAGAATTTATTCCAATACTACGAATTACTAAAAGAGACCAAAAGTAAAGTGAATTGGAATATTGATTTTGATGAAATTTCATTTTTATGGAAACAACTTAAACCTGTTGGGTTCACAGGTTTTTTGGCCAAACATGAGGAAATTCCAGTGGGAGGAATTTTAATTTCTCATTTTAATGGATATATTAACGAGTGGGGAGTTGGCCGTTCGGAGATAGATTATACAAAAAAACTATACGCACAGGATTTGTTAAAGTGGCATATAATCAAATGGGGGATTGAAAATAAATGTAGTTTTTATGATCTTACTGGTACAAATCCAAATCCATCATCAAAAAAAGAATCTGGAATTTTACGGTACAAGAAAAAATGGGGTGGAAAATATATTCAATACAGAACTTGTAAAATTTAGTAATTTTATTTTCTAATACCTTGAACAATATATGGTTGCATGTTTAATGCCGAATCCGATTCTTTATAATTTTTATAAAACCATTCATCCATATCAAAACTTTTTGAAGCAAAACTGGAAAATTTTGTAAGTAGCTTTCGTCTCATTCTAATTTTCATTTCTTTTGGATTAGGTCTTACATACCATTTAGATTCTATATTGAAATCACCATTTAATTTTTTTATCCAGCTACCAGAAATCTTGGTTTTTGATGTAAATTTTGATACGTATCTATCATTATACCAGTTTCCACTAAGAAAAATTTTACCATTAGACTCGATAACATTTGAAATTTCATCGATGGTAACATCAGGATCTAGAGGATCAGTATCAAGTGTATGGATTGAAATCACAAAATCAAATGAATTCTCTTTGAAAGGTAATGCATCTGCACTAGCTGCAACAAATTCAGTTTCTGGGAATATTTTTTTTCCTTTTATCAAAGAATCCAGATTTATATCAATACCAACTCTAGAGTCAGATTTTGTAGAATTGACTGTTACACCAACGCTACATCCAATATCTAGGACTCTTTTTGAATGAATTTTATCAAGTTTAATTGCTATCAAAAATCTAAAATCAAATAAATCACCCCAAAAATAGCTATAGATTTTTTTCCAATTTTGATAAGTTTTTTCGAAGACTGTTGTCATTTAAGATAACCTCCAAAAATTAGTTTTTAGATATAACCCATATCTTTCAAATGCTGTCGAATTTCAGCCTCTTCTTCTTCACTATATGATTCGTCTGATTTATTTTGGTTAATTTTATTTTCTTCAGATAAATTTTCAAAAATAATCTCTCTTTTACCAACATCTGATCCTTCATTAAAGATACCTTCAATTACTTTTCCATCAATGTAGTCTGGAATACTTTGTTCAAGTAAATGCAGAATTGTAGGAAAAACATCCAAGTTGTCAACTTTATTTTCTAGTTTACAGTCTGCTTTGATATCTGGTCCTGTCGCAAACAAAATTCCTTCCGGACGGTGATCACCACTTCGTAGTTTTCCGAATTCTTCTGTACTAAGAACAAAATTATCTCTTATAGATGGAGACCAACAAAATCCTTCATTTAGGAGTAGCTGTATATCATATGCTCTATCAACATAAGGACCATGAAAAACATCTTCTTTTTTCAATGCCTTTTGAACTATTTTTTCCCCATCATCTTCAATATTCATTAATTTTTCAATTATTTCGTCACGTAATTTTTCGTAGGTAGTAGGGTCATCTACATTTACAATAATTTCATTATATGCTTCAGAAAAAACTCGTGTAGATTTCTCGATAAACCCATCTTCAATTTGTTCAATTGGAATCATTCCTTTGATTGCTTGTGGAGTAACTTTTGACGCAATTTTTCTAATCTTTAATTTTGTTAATTTTTCTCTGACCGAATCTCTTTTTATTGTAGTTTTTGACAAACTTTTTCTGATTTTTCCTGGTTTACCTAATTGTGTAAATCCTGATTGATCTAACCATGTGTTAACAAGAAAATGTTTTTTTATTGGACCAAATCCATGATCTGAAATAATTATAAAATTTGCCCCATTTGAATTTGCCAATTTATAAAATTTATTTATCTTATCATCTAACCAACCATAAAATTTTTCCAGAAAATTTGTTTTATCCCAAAAAAAATGATGGATGTAATCTGGATTCTCAATTGTTGTAGAGAAAATATCCCATTCATATTTTTTTCCTAAAGCAAGTCCTGCTTCCATAACATTATCACCAAAATTTTCTACTTCTTTAAAAAACTCATCCAACTTTCCATTCTGCGCCTTTTTGAAGGCATCTTTATCAAGTGATGGTTGGTATGACTCGATCATAGAATTAATTTCATCACGTATTTTTTCAGGGAATGTAAAGTTTTTTGATCCTGCTGGTGTTGAAAATCCACCAGAAATCATCATGCCTTTAATTTTTAGTGGAGGATAGGTAATGAGATCATTCATCACCAGAGAAGTTAACCCTCTATCTGAAAGAACTTGCCAAATTGAAGGTGATTCTTGTTTTCCATCAATAGAATAGTGGGGTATTCCATGCTTACCTGGATTTACACCAGTAAGAATTGTGGTCCATGCTGTACCAGATGTAAAAGGAAAATTAGAATTTAGAACTGCTTTAGTGCCTTTTTTTATAATCGACGAAAAATTTGGCATAATACCCTTTTTTTCATATTCATCTAATTTTGTCCATGTTGCACCATCAAGACCTAAAATGACGATCTTGTTAACCATGATAAAGTCAAAGATTACTTGAATTTATACGATTTAAGATAGATTTTATTTGCTCTTTTGTTATGTTTTTAGGATTATTATCCAAATGTCTTTTATCTATAAGAATTATTTCTGCAGCTTCATCTAGCGATTGTGTCAATGAGATCTTGTCAAATTTTAATTTTCTAACAATATTTTGAAATCTTTTTAAAAACTGTGATTCATTAAATTCATGTGCATAAGTAGTTGTAAATGCAAGTGCATGGCCATGAGATGTACCTTCATTCGAATACACATATGATAATGCATGTCCTAACGTAGTAGATGCATTACCAAAACCTAGTCCCGTAAACATTGAACCGAGAACAATTTTATTTTTATCATCATGCAAGATACCTGCTTCCAAATAATCAAAAGCGGTTTTACACAAAAACTTTGTATACACATTCGCATTTTTACTATCATGTGCTTCTGTACATTGAGCACATGCATCAATTACTGAATTATTAATTATTGACCGTGGTGTTTTTTCTATAAAATAGGAGTCAATTATTGCAGTGTCTGCTATTAATTCATCGTTATGAAAACTTTGTTTTTTTCCATCTACCTTAAGTACTGATATTCTTGTCATTTCACTTCCACTACCAAATGTGGTGGGAATCAAAATTTTTCTTTTGTTCATTTTATGCGCACAGAATTTTGCTACATCCAAAACACTGCCACCACCAATTCCTATAACATGTGAAAATGTATGATTAGGAAATTCTGAAATTATATCATCAACGGTTTGCATTGATGGGTTTGATTCAACATTAGAAAATATTGGCAGATCAGTGAATCTAGAATATTCTAACCACCCTCTTGATTTTGCCCCTTTTGATGTGATTATTAGACAATCTTTTGGAAAATTGTATTCGGGAACTGAGTTTTTTCCAAAAATAATTTTTGCTGGTTGTTTAATTGTCCACAAGATCTGTTATTATATAATGAATTATTTGATTAATTAATCTGATCGAAATGAGTGATGGTCCAAACATACTAAATTCAAAATTAAGGGAAAATAAAATTCTAAGAGTTGCAGGGGCATTTGATGCCATGTCTGCAAAATTGGTCGAGATTAATAATTTTGATGCAATTTGGGCTGGTAGTTTTGCAATATCTGCAACTCATGCTTTACCGGACGCAAGTATTCTGACAATGACAGAATTTTTATCGGTTGCATCAACCATGACTGATGCCTGTTCAATTCCTGTTATTGCTGACTGTGACACAGGTTTTGGCGGACCAAGCAATGTAAGTCATATGGTAAAAAAATATGAAAGTGCAGGAATCTCTGCGGTGAGTATAGAAGACAAAGTATTCCCAAAACAAAATAGTCTTTTAGAGAATGGAAATCAAAAATTATTATCGGAGAAAGATTTTGTCGCAAAAATTATAGCTGCAAAAAATGCCAAAGTTAATGAAAATTTTATGATTATAGCCAGAGTTGAAGCGTTAATTGCAGGTTTTGGTATTGATGAAGCAACAAAAAGGGCAGATGCATATGAGAAAGCTGGAGCTGACGCCATTTTAATTCATTCAAAGAATGATACTCCAGATGAAATTTTTGAATTTTGTGACACGTGGAATGGTGATATTCCTATAATAGCAATTCCAACATCATATCCAAATGTTACGCTAGATGAATTGTACAAGCACAAGATAAAAATGGTAATTTATGCTAATCAATCTATACGTGCAGCTCACTGGGCAATGGCTGAGCATCTAGATAAATTATCTTCAGCGAAGAGTCTTGCTGATATTGATACTAAAATGACAACGATGGAAGATATATTTCACCTTCAAGAAATGTATGAAATTAAAAAACAAGAGAAGGATATTGAGAAAAATTTAAAAAAATTAGGATACATAAATTGAATGAAAAAACACAAAGAAGATTATTCCATTATTTAAGAAAAAGAAAAGTAGAAAATTTTGTAGGCGTTCCCGATTCTACTCTGAAATATTTTATTGATGAATGTATAAAACAACAAAACATACTCATTACAACGAGGGAAGAAGAGGCAATCGGAATTGCTACAGGAATGTCCCTATCAAATAGTTCATCATTAGTTTTTATGCAAAATGCAGGTTTTGCTAACTCAATCAGCACATTCACCTCACTTGTCCAATTATATGAAATTCCAATTATTTTTCTTATAGGATGGAGAGGATACCTACCTAGTGATGCACCAGAACACATTCAAATTGGTAAAATTCAGCCAGACTTGCTTAAGATAATTGGATTAAGATCAAAAATAATCACAGAGAAAAATTGGGACACATGTTGTGATTGGGCAATAAAACAAATCAGATCAAAAAAACCATGCGCACTTGTTATTAGGAGAATATTCAATGATTAGAAAAGAAGTAATAGAAATAATTGCACAAAATGTTGGTAAAAATTTAATCGTATCAGCTAATGGTTTCATAAGTCGTGATTTATTTGAAGTTAGTGACAACAAATCAAATTTCTATATGATTGGCTCAATGGGTCTTGCTTCATCAATTGGATTAGGAATTGCGTTAAAAAATCCCAAAAAACTGGTATACGTTTTCGATGGAGATGGAAATATTCTAATGAATTTAGGCTCACTAGTAACAGTAGGAAGTCTGAAACCAAAAAATTTGATTCATATCGTACTTGATAACAGCAGCCATGAATCTACTGGTGGACAACCCACAAATTCATCAAAAATAAACCTTGAGAAACTAGCAAAAAACACAGGTTATAACATATTTCTGGTAAAATCAAAACCTAACTTATTAGCGGTTTTAAAAACGATCAAAAAACACAAAGGACCAGTATTTCTGTTGATCAAAATTTCAGAGAGTAATGAAAGAAGTAAGCGAGTGTCATTGAAACCTAAAGCTATTAGAGACAGAGTCATGAAGTCGTGTAGAAACTAGATGAAAGCGATTATTATTGCTGCAGGTTCTGGGCAACGATTAGATTCAGAAACAACAAAATTGCCAAAGGGACTATTAGACATAAATGGTAAAAATATTCTTGAACGACAAATCAATTTATTAAAAAATAAAAATATTCAAGATATTATTATAATTACTGGACCATATAAGGAAAAATTTAATTTCAGTAATGTTAACTATGTTGAAGATTTAGAATATGAAAAACATGATGTCCTTTTGAGTCTGATGATAGCTAAAAATGAAATCCAAGGAGATATACTTATTATTTATTCTGACATATTGTTTGATGAACAAGTCCTACAACAAGTTTTAGAATCAAAAGCAGATATAGGAATTACAATAGATTTAGACTGGGAAAAGAAATATGAAAATCGAACTGAGCATCCAAAATCAGAAGCAGATAATGTGATAATTCAAAATAATAAAATTATCAAAATCAGAAAAAACATTACAGAAATATCACATGAACAAGTAAATGGAGAGTTTATTGGAATAGTTAAATTATCTACAAAAGGCTCTGAAATTTTTCTTGATAGGTACAATGAAGTGGAAAAAACCAAGCCTACTCCATTTCATGATGCAGCATCATTTGAAAAGTCATATTTAACAGATATGCTACAAGAATTAATTGATCAAGGCATCTCTCTTGATCCTATTATTATTGATGGAAATTGGTATGAAATTGATACTCCTCAAGATTTGAAAACTGCTAAAAAATTATTTGTATAGTCGTTCACCATTTTTGATAGTTTCGAGTTTTTCAAATAATCTATCTTCAATTTCTAGTCCTGTACCTGAAAGATTTTCATTTTCATCAGGATCATTAACAAGATGATAAAGTTCCCTTGTGTTATTATATTCATTTGAGATTAATTTCCATTCAGAGAGACGGACGCATCTTATGTTAGGTTTTTTCGGTGGTTCTTTTCCTTGTAGAGGATTACCTGTTTCAGCATATGCAATTTTTTCAGCCAAATCATCTCCTTTTATCAAAGGCAGAAGCGATTCCCCGTCAAGTTTTTCAAAATTTGAATCAGTATCTAAATCCAAAAAATCAAGTAAAGTTGGCATGAAATCAATTGTTCTAACTTGCTGGTTGATAGATCTGTTAGGAAAATCAGGTGTAAGAAAATATGCAAATGTTCTAAGTGTATAATCATAACAGAAGGCGCCATATGCTCTCTCCCCAAATTTTTCTCCAACACTCATTCCATGATCTGACATTATCAAAATAATTGAATCCTTTTCAAGCGACAATTCATGTATTTTCTCTAATATTTTTTCAAGATATACTTCCGCATCATGAAAGAGATCATCATATCTTTTTTTATTTAAAGATGGATTGTCAAAAAATTCTTTACTGAAATTATTATAGACTTTAAGAACTTGATTCATTATTCCCGTATGAATATTACTGTATTGGAGAAAAACAAAGAATTTTTTATTTTCTGAATGTTTGTTTAAATGATTTAGTATTTCACAATGTCGAGTTGTTAGATTATCCTTCTGTTCATCATGTACATTAAATTCATCAAAGCCTTGTTTTGGAATTACTATCTTGTTTACTATATCTGCATGTGTATAGTAATCAGCATCTTTAAGATACTCGGTTAGGGTTTTGAATTGATTTTTTTTAAATTGGTATGTTGACCAGTAACTATTTGTCCCGGTACGTGTACCATAACTTCCACTAAAAAAGGCATGCATGGCAGCGATGGTATGTGGACCATATGTAATAGGCTGAGAGAAAAATACTGCTTTGTCGTTTAATTTATTAAAATATTTAGATTGTTTTACCATATCTAATCTTCCACCATCAATCATTAAGACTATAACATTTTTTTTCATAATTCTTTATAATGTAAAAAGTTAATATGTTTTAAAATGTATTTTTTAGTATGTGCTATTTAGTCACATCTAATTCTATTATGGAAGAACAATAATTATCATGTCCGTACAAGTTTCATACAAAAATCAATTTTTCTTAGGACTTCTGATATTCTTAGTACTTTTGTTAGTTGTTGAGGGATCTGCAAGATTATACGAACTGATTAATCCACACTGCACTTTTTTAGATAAGGATGCTTTTTCTAACACTGATTATCTTCTCGTTAGAATTATTTGTCTAGATCATAATAACAGAGTATTTGAGACTGATACTATCTTACTACTTTCTCCTAATCAGCATTCGCAAACTATTAACATCAATTCACATGGATTTAGGGGACCAGAAACCACATTAGAAAAACCAGAAAATACATATCGGATATTTGTGGTTGGGGGTTCAACCACTTTTGGAGTAGGTGCCACTTCTGATCAGACTACAATCCCTGGATATTTACAGAAAAAATTTGATGAGTCAACTTTAGATTTTAATGTAGAGGTAATTAATGCTGGAATTGGACGTGGTGATTCAGCCACCGAGTCGTACTACATAAAAACAAAACTAGTTAATTTTGATCCTGATATGTTTATTATTTATGATGGATGGAATGATGCAATTAACTCAGTACAGTATGTTGAGTATGAAGATATCACAAAAGAGATAGTTGAAGATGAGAAGATTGAACCGTTTAGATTTGCAAATTATCCATTTTATAGAACACCATTTGTAGTCCATGATATTTTATTTTGGGATCCTGATCCAGTTGGATATAATATTGTAGATCCTGATCTTATTTCTATTAAAACTGAGTTATGGGAAAAACGATGGAAGAGTAGTTGTGAAATTAATAGTAAAAATCAGATCAAAACCATAGTTACTGTTCAACCAATCTTAGGAACTGGTGATAAATCACTATCAACTGATGAGTTATTCATGGTACCAAAGTTGGATGAACATAAAACACCCATTTTGATTATAGATTCTTTGGCACAAACACTCCCAAATTTGGATGCATATTGTGATGGAGCTTATGATTTAAGAGGAATTTATGATAATGTAGAAGATCCAGTATATTTTGATCTTGGGCATCCAACTGATTTTGGTAATGAAATTATTGCTCAGAAATTCTATGAAATTGCATTACCATTCGTAATGGAAAATAAAAAATAATATTCTGTTTCAAATTTGGCATATAATACTGTAGAATTAATCTGAGCAGTATTTAGAATCACGCAAAATTCTTTCTATTCCTTCTACGCAACTAATACTGTTTTCAAATGTAAGAATATTCTGTTGTTTTTTGATATTGGGTTGAAAAAATGATGATTCGAAACTTGGTTTCTTCCCAAATTCTATTTCAATATTTTCATCTAATAGATCTCTAAGAATTACTACAAATTTTTTTAAACTCATTGTTTCTTTTGAACCAATATTGAAAATTTGCTGAGATGATTTGTGGTTTTCAAGTACCTGATGAATCAATTCAACAACATCATCTAGAAAAATAAAATTAAGAATTTGCTCTCCACCATTAACGAAGATCTTTCTATTTTTCAATGCATCTTGTATCAGTTTATTGATCCCTGAATTGCCTTTAGGCCCATACACGTTAGTTAGTCTTAAAATTGTATAATTTAGTCCATGTTTCTCAGATGCATTTTGAATGAGATTTTCCGCCTGCATCTTTGTTTTACCATAAACATTAATTGGATTTAATGCATCATTCTCATAACTTTCTGTGTCCGTTGAACCATAAACCTCTCTTGTTGAAATAAATACTAATTTTGCATTTGCCTCTAAACACCCTTCTATTACATTACTTGTACCAATCACGTTAGTGTCAAAGGCTTTTTCAGGATTTTCTTCACATTTCTTCAAACCTGAAAATGCTGCAAGATGAATTACCACATCTGGATTAAAATTTTGAATTATTTTGACTATTTTTTTGTCAGAAACTGTGGCATATTCCATTTTAATTGATGCATCAATTACGCTTGTAGTTTTTTCTGGCGTCAATATAGCAAAATCATAGTCGGTGAGAAACTTTTCTACGAATCTGCTGCCAATAAAACCAGAGCCTCCAGTTACTAGAATTTTCGTCTTTTTATGGGTCATTAATTAGATCTCAAGCATAAATTTTATTTTTTCATTATATGGCTGTATGAATATTTGAGAGCATCAAAATAAGTATTCGGCACACCAATGTCAATACATGGTTCTGATTTTTGCATGAATGATCCTAGTACATTATGTTTTGTTTTAATTAAAGTCTGGATGGCATCTGTTAACTGAATTTCTCCATGAATACCAGCGCGTGTATTTTTTATGGCATCAAAAATTTCTGGTTCAAAAATATTCACACCTGTAAGTGCAAAATTTGTAGTTGGCTTTTTTGGTTTTTCCACAACTTTTAAAATTTCAATGTTATCGTTTGTTTTTTTGATTGTTGCAACTCCATATCTTTTCGGATCATTTACCATTTTCAATCCTATTGTTGCAGAAGGTTTGTATTTCTTATGGATTCTAACGATATCCTGCAAATATTTTGTTTTTGGTAAGTATAGATCACCTGCATGAAATAAGAATGGTTTATCACCAACAAAATCTTTTGCCAAGATTGTTGCAGGACCAATTCCTTTTTGAACATGCTGTCTTACCCAAACAATTGAAGATTTTTCAATTTTTCTGTATAATTTTGAAAGAATTTTCACATAATCCCTTTCACCTTTTTTCTTTAGCAATTCTATAAAATCATAATGAGGGCTAAAGTGATTTTCTATTGTTTCTTTTCCACGTCCAACAACAAAACAAAAATTTCTGAATCCAGAGTCATATAGGTTTTCAAAAATAACTTCTAAAAGAGGTTTTAATAGAATTGTACCATCACTAGTTTTGTAAAATACTGGTACCATTTCTTTTGGACTTTCCTTTGTAACCGTAAATAATCTTGTTCCTAAACCTGCAGCGGGCACGACAACCGTATTAACCATTAAAAATTTCATACTTGATTTGATATAAAAACTAGTGGAGAATTTGGATTATTGTAGACGTATTTTTATATTAATTTAAAATCTATAAAAAATTAAATATGAAAATTCTAGTAACTGGAGGCTCTGGTTTTATTGGCAGTAATTTTATTCATAGAATATTAGAGAATGATCCAACCATTAAAATTATTAATATTGATGCAATGAAAACTGGCTCTAATTCATTGAATTTTAAGAATTTTAAAAACAAAAATTATACTTTTGTTAAAGGCAATATTTGTAACAAAACTCTCTTGAAAAAATTAATTAAAAAGGTAGATTATGTTATTAATTTTGCAGCTGAATCACATGTAGATAGAAGTATATTCAATTCGTCTATATTTTTAGAATCAAATGTTTTTGGTGTACACAACATATTAGAAATTCTTAGAGAAAGAAAGAATGTTCGTTTTTTACAAATCTCTACTGATGAAGTATATGGAGAGAGTGTGAAAAAGAATTGTTTAGAAACCGATGAACTAAATCCTTCTAATCCATACGCTGCAACAAAAGCTGCAGCTGAAATGTTAATTCGTTCTTATGTTAGAACTTATGGTGTACAAGCAAAAATCACTCGTTGCACAAATAATTTTGGTCCAAGGCAATACCCAGAAAAATTAATTCCTAAAACAATAATATCTGCCATAAAAAATCAAAAAATTCCATTACATGGTAAGGGGCTAGCTAAACGACAATGGATACATGTTTTTGATCACTGTGATGCACTTTACCAAATAATTTTGAAGTGGCCAAACGCCTTGATTTATAATATTTCTGGTAATTTTGAGACAACTAACTTAGGTATAGTAAAAAAAATCTTAAAAAAAATGAACAAACCAAAAAACTTGATCAAATTTGTATCGGATCGACCTGGACAAGATAGGGGTTATAGAGTGAATGCAAATTTAATCAAAAAACACACTGGATTTCAACCTTTATTGCAGCCTAAAAAATCACTGGATTCTACAATCGATTGGTATCTACAAAATACAAAATGGTGGAGTAATATTCCATTTGAGCATGTAAAGAATCCAATTCCATGGAAATAGTCTAAACTTGGCTAAACGGAGTCTAAATCTATGATTGGAATTATGGGTAATGATTTTTTTGGGAAAAAAATGGTGGCGGCATTATCCAACAAAATACCAATAATTTTTCTGTATGCGTCATTAAAAGATCCTAACTTTAAAGAAAAGATCAGAGATGTAAAGATCATTCACTATATTGGCTCTCCCACCGTATCTTTTTCTGGTGTGATAAGTTTAATGCGCTTAAAGCTTTATGGGAAGAAAATAATAGTACACTGGATTGGAGCTGACTCTTGGATGGCTACAAATAATTTCTTTCCCAATCTTTGTACAAAATTATTAAAAAATCAGATTTCATTACATGTGTCAATAGAAAAAGAGTTATCAAAAAGACTTGAAAAAATTGGAATTGATTCAATTATACATCCCCTACCCGTGGCAACGCATTTTGAAGTAGAACCTTTACAAACTAAAAAACAAGTTCTTGTTTATGCACCAGATATAACTGAATATTACTGGACCAGATTCAATGGTGACATAATAAAAAAAATTGTTAAAGAATTCACAGATGTTCATTTTATAATACTCAGAAATTCTGGCAAATATTTCGATGAACCAAATGTAGAATGTCATGAATGGATCGAAGACATGAAAGAAATTTATAAAAAAATTACTGTGGTGGTTCGTATTTCAACCCACGATGGACAACCAGGCACTATAATAGAGGCTCTTTCTATGGGAAGGCATTTCATTTTTTCTCAGGAATTTCCATTCTGCAAAAAAGCTACTAATTTTGGAGAGGTAAAATCAGCATTGCAGGAAATCTTGGATGAACCAAAATTAAACATTGAAGGTTCAAAATTTGTTAATGAGGAATACAGTATTCAAAAAATTGCTGCTGGATTAGAAAAAATATACAAGAATTATTCTTGAAATATAGCATTTTTTTGTACTGAGTATTCATATGATAGAAATATATCAATTGATTATTTCCAATAAAACTATGAAAGACATAGTAATAGGCTTGGGAGAGATAGGAAAGCCAATTTATCAATTACTTTCAAAAAAAAATCTAGTAGTTGGTTACGATTTAAATTCAAATTTGATGGATTCAAAAAAGTTTGAAAAATTTAAAAATGAAAAAACCTATTTTATTCACATCTCCATACCATTTTCTGATAATTTTGTTAAATCAGTGATACAACTTTCCAAAAAATTCAAACCAAAAGCGATCATTATTCATAGTACAGTTAGTCCATATACAACAGAAAAAATTCAGAAAAAATCTGACATTCCAGTAATATACAGTGCAACTCGTGGAATTCACAAACGCATGTCCAAAGATCTAAAGAGATATTCTAAATTTTATGCAGTATATGATTGGGCACCCAATCAAAAAAATGCACAAAAAGAATTCAACAAAAAAATGAAGAATGCTGGTATTAAAACCAAAAAAATGTCTTCTCCTTTAGTTTTGGAACTTGCCAAAATTGTTGTTGATACCTCATATTATGGCTGGTTAATCAATTATGCTCAGTTAAGCAATATGATTGCAATTGAGAATAAAGTTGATTATGATGAAATGTGGTCTTTTGCAGACGAGATAAACAAGTTTGTTGGAAATAGACCTAAATTATACCCAGGATTTATTGGAGGTCACTGTGTAATACCAAACTTAGATCTAATTCATGATCAAACATTAGATTTAATTAAAGAAATTAACACAAAGTATCTGAAAAAAATTCCTAACGCCAAATCAATTAATAAAAAATATGAAAAATCAAAAAAAATTTCCTATGATGTTTGATAACAGAGTTTTCTTTTAGTCTATTCCTTGTTTAGGTCTCCCAACCTTTTTCTTCATTTTTGGTCTACCTAATTTACGTTTTTTTCTAATGGTTCTAGTTTTTTCTTTGAAATCCATTCCTTTTTCAAAAAATTCCCAAATCAAGATTTTTACTAGTTTTGAAACGTTTTGTTCAAGATTTTGCTGATATTTTGGACTGTTAAAGAATTCATTCACATCAATCCCACCTATTTTGATATCTTTTTCTTGTAAAGCATCTCCGATTAGTTCTTTTGCCACAGTTAAACCAAGATAGAATTTTACGCCTGATCGGATAATTTCATTATAACTTAATCCATATTGCTCCTTAACTCTCTCAATCTCAGCATATTCATCATCAGGAAATCTTGCTCTGAGCGTATTCCATTCTGTCATATTTGGCAGACGTTATCTTTCCTAATAACTTCTTAGATTATTGTTATCAGTAGATTTACTTAATTTATACAACCAAAATATTTTTTGATTTATTTTAAATATGGAGTGGGTTTTTTTTATTTATTGGCAGAATATGAATCAAATTCTTCTATTAGGACAGTTGCGTGGAAAAACAATAAGGTAGTTATGATTGATCAAACAAAGTTACCAAATCAACTTATCTTTGTAGAATATGACGATTACCATCAAGTTGCAGATGCAATAAGGAATCTAGTTGTTAGAGGTGCTCCTGCGATAGGAGTTTCGGGAGCTTTTGGTCTGGCGTTAGCTGCTTTACAAAGTACAGCAGAAACAAAAGAAGATCTAATCACAGATCTTCAAAAAGCCAAACAAATTCTATTTGAAACAAGACCAACTGCTGTGAATCTTTCTTGGGGTTTAGCAGAGATCATGAAAGTAGCAGAATCAGCAAATTCTGTAGACGAAATAAAAAATCTCGTGATTAAAACATCTAAAGACATGGCAGATAAAGATATTGAGACCAACAAAACTATGGGCAAATTTGGTGCCGAGCTATTTGATAATGATGACACCATAATGACTCATTGTAATGCAGGAGCTTTAGCCACTGTTGCATATGGTACTGCTCTGGGAGTTATTAGAGCAACAAAAGAAAGTGGAAAAAATGTCAAGGTCATAGCAACTGAAACAAGACCTGTTCAACAGGGTTCTAGATTAACAGCATTTGAGTTAAAACATGATGGCTTTGATGTGAGTTTAATTCCAGATACTGCAGTTGGATATAGTATGACTAATGGTTTAGTGAACAAGGTTGTGGTTGGTGCTGATAGAATTGTTCGAACTGGTCATGTTTTTAATAAAATTGGAACTTATCAAGTGGCTACTATGGCAAAGCAACATGGAATTCCATTCTATGTAGCAGCACCATTATCTACGTTTGATATGCAGACTAATGCTAATGATGTAATCATAGAAATGCGAAAAGGAACTGAAGTCACTGGCGTTGGTGATACAAAAACTGCTCCTGATGGAATTAATGTAATTAATCCTGCTTTTGATATGACACCACCTGAACTAATTTCAGGCATAATAACTGAAAAAGGAGTAGCAAAGCCTCCTTTTGAGGAATCAATCAAAAAATTATTTGAAGCTAATTTATAGAAAGTTTTTATGCACTAGATAGTTTTTGCTGCATATGACTACAATTAACGCTGAAGATGTTCGTAGTTCTCTTAAACAGTGTATGGATCCAGAAGTACCTCTTAGTATTGTAGATATGGGATTAATTTATGGCATTAATGTTAATGAAAATAATGATGTTGATATCAAGATGACAATGACCACACAAGGATGTCCTCTACATGAAACAATGGTTGACGATGTTAAAAGATACACCAAAAAAGTTTCTGGAGTGAATAATGTGAACGTGGAAATTGTTTGGGATCCACCATGGACAATGGACAAAATGTCAGATGACGCAAAGGCAATGATGAAACAAATGGGTTCTCAAAGTACTCCGGCACCAATTAACTATGAAACTGCTATGCCACAAGGAGTAGGAAATCTAGTTAAACAGGAAGACGGTTCAATGATTTTAGCTAATGAACATGAACAGGGTTTTATGGTAAATGATGCAATAATTGATTTTTGGAAATCATGTAATGGGAAACGAAAAGTAACAGATCTTGTAGAAGTTTTTGCGCAGCAAACAGGTTTACAGC
>Ga0315338_1000884_pt1 | contig 49243 bp, 38 predicted proteins | sample ASW8metaG_FD_204518 | JGI IMG/M metagenome (GOLD analysis project Ga0315338, IMG submission 204518) | Ammonia-oxidizing marine archaeal communities from Monterey Bay, California, United States - ASW #8 | ecosystem: Environmental > Aquatic > Marine > Coastal | place: USA: California | collected... | reverse complement strand
CGAATTCTATCGCTTCTGGTCCAGCTGCCATCGACCTGGGAACGATCATAACCATGGATGATGGCCGACTGGCTATTCCGGTTTATCTTGATGCTCCGGGGACCATGGCCGGCGCGTCTTTGGATTTCAACTTTGACCCTGCCGTACTTAAGGTTGAATCCCCGGTGCTGGCTACAGGTTCAGGTAACATCGGCTTCGACAGTCACGTTACGGAAGACGGTACATTGCGGACGATTATTTACAGCCTGTCGACTGAAGGTCTGGCCACGGGCAGCACGCCCCTGCTGCTGATCCCGATTACATTCTTGAGTGAGGCCGATGACGCGACCGTCACGCTGACCAACTTTGTTCTGGCTAATAACCAGGCACAGACCTATCCGGTTGAACTCGGTGCGGTCACGCAGACGTTCAATAAGGCAGCTCAAATTCCGACGTCTTTCGCGTTGCAGAACAACTCACCGAACCCGTTCAACCCGAGTACGCGGATCGCTTACGATGTGCCGGAGCAGACGCACATCACACTGACCGTGTACAACCTTCTGGGACAAGAGGTGGTGAGACTGATGGATCAGGTGCAGGCAGCAGGACGTTATGAGGTCGTGTGGAATGGTATTAATACTCGCGGAGCAGGGGTGGCCAGTGGGGTGTATCTGTACCGCATCGTCAGCGGCAGCGGGTATACCGAGACTAAGAGGATGACACTGCTGAAGTAGAGTCCGAACGAATCGGTTAGATTCGACGGAACCGTGAGGTCAAGAAACGTCGTCATCACGAAATGCCCGGCGGAGACGAACTCCGTCGGGTTTTCTTTTGCCTGTTACGGAACCGTGAGGTATGGCTGGCAGGCAGGGACCTGCTGGCCCTGACGTGGGACAACAGACCTCCCATGATGGTCTTGGACTTGGAGACGTGTGAAAGCGGGATGACGCTGCCAGTGTGACGGCAGTGACGATTTTATATAAGCAAGTTGGGGCTGCGTACTTACGCATCCTCTATTTATCACTCAACCGTCACTACCATCAATTATGATGCTACCCTCATCGATTTCACCTCCGTAAACACATTTTCTGTGTCCGAGATGTCATCACCTGTCACCAAAACACCCGGCAAGGGACCACATCACTCTCCGGGATAGATGTCTACGCTGATGACAATCGAAGTTTCCGTACCCAGGTTCTCAGCCCAATGGGTGATGTCTTTTCCACCGTAATTACTTTCTCCCGCTTTCACCTCTTTAGTGCTGCCGTCCTCGGAATGTATTGTTACCGTGCCCTGCAGGACATGCATGACGTAAGGGCGATTATTATGGCTATGCAATACGCCCTTTCCACCTGGTTCGGTCGTTATACGATTCATCCGGAGCCGTCGGCCGTCCATACCGTCAATCTCTGAACCAAGATCGATGCCCGCAAGCACGTCTCTCGTCTGGCCCTTAGATTCCGACGGAGACCCCTGCTGGCCGTTGGCGGGCCAGAAACCAATGACGAGCAGCAGAACTCCTACACAGGCAGAAAAAGCAACAATTCGTTTCGCATTCATTAATGTGTCTCCTTTATAAATGGTTATTAACAGGTTGATTGACCAGTTAATACAGTGACCACCAACTGGGTATGTCAAGCAGAATTATGCGGATATGCGTCCGCTCTGGGATAGCTTGCGCCGTAAGGTAAAGCGGCCAACGAGGCAATTGCCGTCCGGCATTATCGGCCCGCTCGTCAATGATGAGGATGGCCAGGTGGACAATGCGACGCTATTGACAGCTCTTACGACCAATAATGCCAGTTTGTTTTTGTGGAAGACAGAGGCCAAAAAAAATCTAGATGGCCAGGACCTCGGAGCCGGCGAATCGATACCGCTATGGCATACCAATGGACACACAGGCACCTTTGACGCTGCACTGGAAGAAGTGCTCCACGTAATTACCCATACGGGTTATACGAACGCCTATCAGTCTGTGTTTGGGGAACAGGCAGGGACTGCTATTGCAAGCGCGATGGATATTGCTACCGGTGGACATTTCCAGAGCATCCCCTCCAGCTATCCATCCGGGGCCTGGTACACCTATACGGACGCGTCATGTGATTACGCATGCATGATCACGGAGTATTTCTACTGGTCCTTGACCTCTATTCTCGGTGCACAGCAAGACCGTTTGGGGGATATATCTGGCGAATGGAATCTGAACACGTCTGCCCTGGTGCAATCCGGGGATCCTGCAATATATGGCGTTTTGACGGATTCCCAGTACAAGGTACCCACAGTGCTCCCCGATGGTACATACCGACGATAAGTGTCGGACTGCATGTCGTCCCGCTGATACAGCTATCGCCATCGCCCAACATGTCGTTGGACGGAAAACAAAGACACTGATAGACAGAATCCAGGCAGACGACGTGTGGAACGGCACCAACGCCCGTGGCGCAGGTGTGGCCACCGGCATCTACCTGTTCGGAAGTCAGGCATTCGACGACAGCCGGTGTGCCCGATGCCGGGAAAGTGTCCGAGCCTTTTGATTGGCACGCCGTCAGCACAATCAAGGCAAAAGCCGATCACAGATGAATTGAGCCCGAGAAACGTTCTCTCTGTATCTGTCCGCACAGTTCAGGCTGTTTAAACAGTGTGGCTTTTACGGATCCAGCCTAAAAGTTGAAAACAAAATCCACATAAGGAACGCCAGGCCAAAAGGGGTCTGGTGTAAAATTTATAAAGGCCAGATCGATAGCCAGCTTTTCGCCAAAAAAGCGAAAACCATAGGAAACGAGAGCACCGTCTACACCGGGCAATTTATAATTTTCCGATATGAATTTCATTCTTCGGCTAAGACGGCGCTCGAAGGCCACCATGACCGTAGGTGTTTCGGCCAGATCAGAGTTATAATAGCCGTACCCAATCCCCAGCGTCAGGTTTCTGTCTCCGCTCCCAATAGTGGCTGCGCCGAAGAGAACGCCAAAGGAATCTCCGCCAGCGGCGAACGCCAGAGCCCCGACGGCAAAGGTTTCTTTGCCTGTAGGGCCGATCCCAATTTTGGCAGTCATGAAATAAGGCTGATCTTCCACTGTCCCCGGTAAAAGAAAGGTACCCGCCCCGATCGTTAACCGGTCGGTCAGTCCGTAGGAAAATCCGTTGAATAACAGATAGATATTTTGATAATAGCCGGTTCCCTCCTTGAGGTTAATTCCCGTAGGACCGAAGTAGTGCCTGGAGATGTTATAATCTGGGGGCCAGTAAACACCGCCGTGGAAGGCGGACAGAGGGACCGCCTGGACGGATTTGATCTGGACAACCTTGATGATCAAGACGCCCGCATCGGTTGTGAACGTTATTTCTTCATCCCCTATAGCAGTGATTCGGCCGATTATTTCGGACCCGGATTTCGTCGTGAGGATCTGCATCTGTCCCTCTTGGTTAACACGTATATTGTCCGCGTCCTGGGCGAAGCTGGCGCTGGTTCCGAATACAAAATTCAAGGCGAACAAAAAAGAAAACAGGGCAGGCAACCGATTCATTTTGGCCTCCACGTTTACTTTGTGGGTGTTGGTTTAACATCCTTAAATCTATTTATGAATTGAAATTGAAAAACCTTCAACCGGCGGCAATAACGGTAGGGACGGCAAGGGCCGTTTTACCACATGTGATTCTGGTGGTTCAGGCAATCGGTACACCCATCACGTTGCGAAAATGCGAAATACCGTGTTGAATGCGGTAAGCCGGGTAGATTAAGACCGAAATTGTGATCGATCTTAACAATAAGTCCAAAAAGGAAGATACGCAAGCCATTAATGTTCTTTTCGATCGGTTGTTTGGTAAACCGGCAGCGGCTCACGATCGGGTTGTTTTAGAGGAGCTGAACTTAACAATTGTGGTCCCGGCAACTACACCTGAAAGAACAGAATTAATGCTTGCTGAAACGGAGATTTAACAGGTCTTGAAAACACCTGCGCCTTCGTTGAGAACGGAGAACATCCTGTACTGAGCCATCTTCGTCCAGGAGATGAGTTTTATTTCGTCCACTCCTATTATCCGCAACCTGCGGATGAGGCCAAGGTGTATGCGACCAGCCAACATGGCGTGACTTTTCCCGCAGCGATCGGCCTGGGCAATCTGTTTGCCGTACAGTTTCACGCCGATTAAAGGTTAATGGAACGTGGGGTTCTGCCGTATTACGAGACAGGTAAAGCAAAGTGTTTCCGGAAGTCGGATGTGGAGATCTATCTGAAGCAGAAGAAGCGTGGCCGGAAAACGTCGACATCGATATAAATATGGTCAAGATGAACCTATAATGCACTACGTTTAAGTGGGAAATCCGTGACGAGTAAACCCGAAAGGAAATGTTACGGTGAACCCTATGCGTGTTTAACCCGAGAGTACAGGATGCAGATACAGATATCGGCACCCCATGCTCCTACACGCCCGCCAGAATTATGCTGAAGAAACTTGACTCCACGAATGGCTGGTTGTATTCTGCATGTACTTCAACACATTACACCTGGAACGAGATTATGGCTTTAATTAGATACCCGTTTTAGGAGGGTCCGGAAGAGGGATGCAGGCAGGTGCTCAATTCGCAGGTGTATCTTTATCGCTTCAGTGCATGGTGCAGCTGGGCTTTTCCTGCAGCGTCGCAGGCTCAGCCGAATATCGAAACAAGCCTGCCGTCAATAATAATGGACGCCGATCCGTCTTACCATTCGAAGGAGAATAAAAAATACGGGACCTGAAACCCTGTCCGTTCAGCCTATTCATGTCACAGGTGATTCTGCCGCATAATTTACCGTGGACCGCGACAAGGTGGACCTTCTCTGTCCTTGACCAGTTCTGATATTACGGTGACCTATGGGAAAACTGCTACGGCGGTTAAGTATAATGTTTTCCTGGTCAATGCGCACAACTCAGTGGGCAGTCCCACCGCGATCCTCCTCGGAAAAATCGGCTGGCCGAGGATACCTGCCTTGTCAGAGATGTGGCTCACTATTACTCGCACAGAAATAAGACGCCCGTCAATGCAGTGTGGTTTGATCCATTCATAAAAAGGGAGGGTATCATGCAAAAGATCTTAACGCTAATCGCTTTGTCAGGTCTGTTCTGGTCCACTCAACTGTACGCACAGAATTCCAGGCATCCCCTTGACCCCCTTAACTGGCAGGAGTATTGGACGGTCTTAGAAGTCCTTCGCGAGGCCGGACATCTCGATTCCAAAACCCGGTTCTCCATGGTGAATCTCAAGGAACCTGCGAAGGATCTCGTTCGGCAGTGGTCACCTGGAGAACGGATACCCCGATCGGCCTACGCGTTAGTCAGGCAGGGCAAGAAATCGTTTGAGACCGTGGTGGACCTGGCAGAACGCAGCCTCCTTTCCTGGGAAGAGCTTGAAGGCGTACAACCGAACTGGTTGGGTGAAGAATTCAGGAAAATTGTATCGGACGTGAAAAAGCATCCTGACTTTATAGCGGCCATGGCACGCCGGGGTATTGACGATCTTACCTTTATAGACTGCTTCGTTATGCCGGCCGGATACTTTGGAACCGACGAGCAGCGGGGTCGCCGGATCGGCCACGTGGTGAGTCACGACAGCCGCGGCGTGCGTAACACCTATACCCGTCAGATCGAAGGATTGACCGTAGTCGTTGATTTGGGTGAGGGTGAGATATTGCGAGTGGTTGACGAAGGCGTGGTACGCATCCCTACCGTTTCGGCAGATTACGATGCGGCATCGATTGGGCCAACACGACCGGTTCCTGGTCCGATTCAGGTAAATAGGCCACAGGGACAGGGCTTCACTCTAAATGGATACCAGGTCTCGTGGCAGAAGTGGCGCTTCCATGTCCGGCCCGATCAGCGGGTAGGGATGATCATCTCAGACGTCACCTATACCGACGGTGATGAACGGCGCTCCGTACTGTACCAGGCGAATCTCTCGGAGATCTTCGTGCCTTACATGGATCCTGCATTCAACTGGTACGCACGCAATTTCATTGATGCCGGAGAATACAGCTCGGGCGGTCTGACCAAGCCACTGCTTCAAGGCCTTGATTGCCCCGATTACGCCGTATATCTCTCCGGTCTGATCGCCGGAGATAATGGCCGCCCCATTGAAGTTCCCAGAATGATCGGTCTGTTCGAACGGGAGACAGGGGATGTATCCTGGCGGCACAGATCCGAAAGCCGGATCAAACGGGACCTGGTCGTGCGCATTGCTGCGGTAATCGGCAACTATGACTACTTCATTGATTGGATTTTTCAACAGGATGGATCAATCCGGGTAGCCGTTGGTGCGACAGGTATCGTAGAGGTTAAGATGGTCAATCAGGAAAAGGCCCTTGCGGCAGAGGGGTCGCCTTCCGGTGGTAGCAATGGTGCCAACGTCTCGATTGCCGCAGAGGCGCGTGAGGCTGCCGACCGCTACGGCCGATTTGTTGCCCCCCAGATCGTTGCGGTCAATCACGATCACTATTTCAGCTTTCGCCTGGACCTGGATGTGGACGGCACATCCAACAGTCTGGTCGTCGACCGACTGAAGGCGCAGTCCCTGCCCGAAGGACATCCCCGTCGCAGCCTGTGGGTTCGGGACCCTATGCTGGCACGGACCGAAGCGGACGCCAAATTGAACATCAGCCTGGATCATCCTGCGTTATGGCGGGTAATCAGTTCATCGCGAACCAACCATGTGGGGTATCCGACCAGCTATCAAATTATGCCGGGGAAGAACGTCAACACATTACTTAGCCGGGACGACTATCCGCGTCGTCGTGCAGGATTCATCGACCATCACCTGTGGGTGACGCCCTATCGGGAAGACGAGCGCTACGCTGCGGGAGAACATCCGACCTTGAGTACCCCTGGACAAGGGTTGCCGGACTGGGTGAGTAACGATCGACCGATCGCAGACACCGACATCGTGCTCTGGCACACAGTAGGTATGCATCATTTGGTCAGGGCGGAGGACTGGCCCGTAATGCCTGTGCTCCGGCATAGCTTTGAGATCCGCCCTTTCGATTTCTTCAACCGTAATCCGGCCATGGACGTGCCCAAATGAAAGTCAGTGTAGCTTCGATGGCGGGCGTTGCCATGGTCGCCGGGTTCGGGCGGACCGCAACGGCGGCGGCGCAGTCGAAATAGTGGTCTGAAACGGATTTTCGTATCCGCGTGCTCGATGGACAGGAAGATTGGGCTATCATAGCCTGTCTCATTGGTGGAGGACAAGAGATAACACTGGAGACCTGGTTTACCCCGGTTTATTGCGCCCATTAGCAAGGACCATCCACATAGGGATGTATATGTACCCAATAAGCTGACCGATAACGAATATACCCAAGGGGAAAAATAAACGCCTGCTTAAGGCCTGAACAACTGACGATCAAGAATGAATGACCTCTCTCCGTACCTGTCTGATCTGTTCGATCCGAGAAACTATCCCGTCTCCGGTTGGCATTTCCGCAAGGAATACGCAGCGGAGGCCTGTCTGTTCCTGCATAAAAGGCCATGTAAATCCACACCGGACCAAGCATATACAGGCACTTTCTCAATGAGGAGGAGATACCGCTACCGGTCAGAGCGATCAATCAAACCGATCACCGATTCGGAACAAACCACCTAAAGAATGGTCCTTTTCTTCCAGCGCGTCGGCAATAACGGGGCCGATGGAACCGCCAAACTTGAATCCGTGCCCGCTGCCCCCGCCTGCGACCAGAATCCGTTCCGAGCCGGGGAGAAAATCGATGACAAAATCGCCATCGGGGGTGCGTGTGTACAGGCAGGATCGCCCACCCACAAAACGGCCCCGCGCGAGTTCGGGCATGCGGTCGGCCACAAATGCTTTGGCCCGTTCAACAAACTCGGGGGTAATAATCCGCTCCGCGTCGGGATGGACCACCGGACCACGACCGTTGGCCACTTTGACAAACCCTTCGGGCAGGAGCGGGAAGCCGTAGAAATCGCTGCCCCCTATCGACCAGATCGGCATGATGTCGGGGGCAAATTTCTTGGGATCCGGCGGCTCGAAAAACGCCATCTGCTGAAGCGTGATTTCCATCTTCTGACCAAGGTGCGGCGCGAGCTTTGAGATCCAGGGTCCGGCAGCAACCACAACCCGGTCGAAGGTCTGCGAGTCCCGCCACCGCCCAAAGAAAGGCCACCGCCCTTCCGAGGCTAAACTGACGCCGTCTGAACCTTCGTCCAGTTGCGTTACAGCGGTCTTTTCATGGATCTGAATGCCTTCGGATCGTGCCAATTCCGCCAGATCAGCCAGCGACTGGGCACTTCTCAGATATCCGCCCCACGGATCGAAGACACCGGTCTCGTTATCATGAATCACAAACTGTGGATAACGTGACCGCACCTCCTTTGGTGACAAGATTTCGATCGAAGCGCCCCGAACCTCAAGTATCTCGAAACTGTCGTAAGCCGAATTGCCCGGTGTAAAATCCTGGACGATATTGAGGATACCGGTTTGGTTATAGATATTCTGACTGAGTTGATCGTGCCAGATCCGCCACTGTTTTCCGGACCGCTCGACCAGTTCGATATAGGTATCGTTGTACCACAGCCGGCGGATAAATTTAGAGACATCGGTCGAACTGGCCCTCTCGTAAGGGACACCGCCCTGCTCGAACATGGTAACTTCATGCCCGCGCTTCCGTAACTCGATAGCTGCTGCCATACCGAAGATACCGGCACCGACCACAGCCACATTTGCCTTACCGCGCCGCTGCGTTGTCGCTGGATTGAGGAATGCTCCTGGTCTGAGCAGCGAAGAAGGGGTGACACAACCGAGGGCACCGCCTATTGTTTTGAGAAAGCTGCGTCTACGCATGGTTTGCTCCGAACGCTTTGATTAATCCGAGGTGCCACGCCATCACCGGTTCCAGATGAGAATGGCTTGTCCTTCTGTGATCATTTCTTCCAGAACGGGCCCGCCTGTGGCATCGGATCGCTCGCGTGAGTCAACCCGGCAATCTCCACGATAAGATTACCAGGGACATGGTGCCGATTAACGCCGGCAAGTTGCATCGGCACGTTAAACTGCGGCGAAACACTGACCATCCGCCGACACGCCTCAATATCTGACAGCCGCCTCCAGTACGGCCGGATGACCTTTACTGCGGGGCCGTCGGCCACACAACGCCCTGATTCTCTTCGGCCGTTCCCAGGCCTTTGTACACGAACTTCTGTACACGTTTGCCTTCGTATGTTTCGGTGGTGTAGATATTGCCCTTCGAATCGGTGGCAATACTGTGCACCCCGTAGAACTGTCCGGGCTGGCGTCCGCCATCGCCGAAGGTCGTCAGGATTTCCATGGTCTTACGTTCGATGACATATATCTTCATGTTCTGGCCGTCGGCAAGGTAGAGAAACTTCTGCCCGGTATCCCTCGAGAAGGCGATGTCCCACGTAGATCCGCCACCGAGTGTCATCCGCGCGATGATCTTTTCAGTCACGTAGGTGCCGTCTTTCTTGAATACCTGAATCCGGTTGTTCGGCCGGTCGCACACATACACGAACCCGTCATTCGAAGGTTCGGCGGCGTGCACCGGATTGCGGAACTGCTGGGCCGGAGGCGCGTCCGGATTGTACAGGCCGATGTCGGTGTCGTCCGGCTCGTTGCCGTAGGCGCCCCAGTAACGCTTGAATTCACCGGTAGTGACGTCAAGGACGGCCACGCGTTTGTTCAGGTAACCGTCGGCTATGTACGCTTCGTTCGCAGCGGCGTCGATGGAAATCTTGGCCACCCTGCCGAAGTTCTCTTTATCGAGGCTGCCCTTATTCCCTCCGGGATGGCCGTACTGCTTCAGGAATGTACCGTCCTGGGCGAATATCAGGATGTGGGCGTCGTCCTCACCGTTACCGCCGATCCAGAGATTACCCATGGGATCCACGGCGATTCCGTGGTTCGATGACGGCCAGTCGTATCCTTCGCCCGGTCCGCCCCAGGAGCGGAGTAGGTTGCCTTCCGAATCGAATTCGAGGATGTTCGGGGCTGGAAGACAGCATTCGCCGGTAGGCGGATCCTGGGCGGCACCCAGCTCGGTCCTTGCATTTCCGTTACCGCGATGCACGATCCAGACATGGTCTTCGGCATCCACTGCAACCCCGATCGCCGAGCCCAGAACCCAGTGGTTCGGCAGCGGCTTGGGCCACATGGGGTCTACCTCGAATATCGGCACGCCATCCGCCGAAGACTCCGGCTCACTCTGACTGTTTCCATTACCCCCACACCCGGCAGCGAGTACAAGCACCATCGCTCCGGCAAGAAACCCGTGCATCCATTTCATTGGCCTTTCTCCTTTTTTTGAGATCAACTGCTTAACCGGCGGATCAAGAAACGCACGGCCTGCCCAATTGATAAGGTCACGTTATGAAACCCTTGATGCAGGTTGAGATCAACCTTGTACTAATGATCATTTAATGGGCCTTGAAAGGCATCGGAACAGGTTGGTACGCTAACCGACAGGTCTATGCCATAACTTCATTCAGGCATGTTGTCGAACAAAACTATTGACATTGCATGTGCGTAGGACATGCCGCCTTTTCGCCGTTGGCCGATTTGAGGAATATGCCCATGAAAACATAAATGCAGCCGGCAAGAAAACAAAGCAAGTAAATTCGGCGACTATCGCAATTACCACCACCGAAATAACACGGCGCCATGATCTCATGTCAGACGCCTGGTGATTACCGGACTACCTGGCCTGCCCGGCGTACTATTCTAATTTCACGGAGGAACGGAGATTACTACAATACGCCAATATATAGGTTAACATATTGACGTCAATGTGACAGTGATCCCAGCGAGGTCCTGTCGGCATTTCAAGAAGACTGGGATGCTGGGCGTTCCGCCAAGGAAAAGATGACGAGATCTAATCGAAATCAAATTGACAACCTGGCCTGACAGACATACGATAGGGGTTACCGTCCGTGATTCAAGCATCAGAAGATGACTGATAGGAAGGCTGTCATAACAACGGACGATTTGCACCGATGTTATAGAACATAGTTACGACTGCACTTAAATTCAAAGCCAACTCCGGAGTCAGCCCGGGCGTCGAGGCTATCCTCCGGGCGCCGCACATCAAGTGATGGCGTATCTCCGTTGCCGTAGGTTTTGCACCGCAGGGGCTGACGTCCCTATCAGCGGGGACTATGGGGTGGCGAGTGTCCAGCGCAGCACTTTAAATAGACAGGTACCCGTGTCAGATACTATCAACAACATTGAGAAAGCCTCACCGACCCTCACGGATTTCGGAAAAATCATCATTATTTCGGTGGCTTTCCTCGGGTGGTTTTTCGGCGGGATGCATATGGCGATCACATCTGTGGCGATGGGCTCGGCAGCCGAATCTCTGTTGATCCAGACAGGAGTGGCAGTCACAACCAAAGACGACATCGATCGAGCGAAACATATATTGGCTGAGTTCGATAACGACAGAGACGGTCTGCTGAATAAAGATGAGGCTGAACAATTTTCAGGAGCACTGGGAAGGTTTGTTTTCAAAGATCTTTCTGAGCCTGAACTGGTACTCTGGACTGCTCGAAATCGTTTGGAGGCAGTCGGAAGCAAGTGGTATGGTTTTTACGTGGGTGCCTTCTTGTTCGGGGCGGCGCTGGGTGGGTTGGTGTTTGGACGTATAGGGGATCGTTACGGGCGAGTGAAAGGAATGGCGGCCAGTGTACTATGTTATTCGGTCATGTCGCTTGCAGGGTACTTTGTGCAGACGCCTGAGCAACTATGGATCGTCCGGTTTGTAGTGTGCATGGGGGTCGGTGGGGTGTGGCCGAACGGCGTATCGCTGATGTCGGAAGCTTGGGAAGGTGTTTCGCGCCCTCTTCTGGCCGGCGTCATCGGTACCGCGGCAAATGTGGGTATCTTTTTGACCAACGTGGTGGCAAGAAATATAGATATAACTGTCGAGAGCTGGCGGTGGGTAATGTTGATGGGAGCGGGGCCGATCGTACTCGGTTTAATCGTATTGACCATTGTGCCTGAATCTCCGCGGTGGCTATCAGAACAGCGCAGAGAAAGAGAGGACAGATCCGAGTCCGCTGACGAGACGCGGTCACCGGCGCCTGTCTTAACCTGGGAGGTTTTTAAGACACCGCTCCTGGGCGTGACGCTGGTTGGAATTCTGTTAGCCACTGTACCGCTTCTTGGCGGTTGGGGTAGCGCAAACTGGGCCATCAAATGGGCAGATCAGGTGGGCCAGGAAACCAACAATCCCAGCTTGAAAGCCGACCTTGGCATCGCGCGTTCTCTCCCCAGTATAGTTGGGAGTTTTCTCGGAGGCCTGATCGCCATTAGTTTGGGTCGACGTGCGGCATACTTTATTACCAGCCTGATCGCGTTGGGCAGCGCGCAATACCTATTTTGGTTTTTGACGCCGGACCAAACCGCGTTTTTGGTTTGGTTTGGCGTGCTGGGGTTTTTCAGTGGTGTATTCTTCGGATGGCTGCCACTGTTTCTGCCGGAATTGTTTGTGACGCGGGTACGGTCAACCGGTGCCGGAGTCTGTTTTAACTTCGGACGCATCCTGACGGCCGTAACAGTTTTTGCCACGGCGATGCTGATCAACTATTTCGAGAATGATTACAGTGTGATCGGCCGGATCACTAGTTTGGTATTTCTGCTGGGCGCGATCGGTATCTGTTTGCTGCCTGTGGGTGTGGACGGAGAAATAAAAGATTGAATTTGGGTATCGGCTTTTAGGCTGAGATTCTGAAAGTTTCAATACTGATTTATTACAAATAGGTATGTCCACTGGTGCCGAAGGCGAAATAATGAGGAGGCAGTGCTGCCGGGTACCGCTTCGCCCTGCTATACTTTAAAGTCTCCGCGTCTTCGATTACTGGAGATATCATGCAGTACCATAGAGTCCTCACCGTTGTGAACAGTTCGCCCCCTATATGTTGACCGGATTCTGCCTGTCGATCTCTCCGATCAGGTTGTTAAACTACTGTTGATACGGGGTGCCACAGTATATCCAAACAACCTTAGAGAAATGACTTGAATCACGAGTAAGCCGGGACAGTCTATGGGATTACATGGATAAAGGTGCCGTTGACCAGAAAAGTCTTTTCGGGTACGCCGTTTTTCCGAAGGCGCACAACAGCGGCTTCCCCGTCGCAAGAGAATACACTGAATTTCGTTTCTCGTCCCTTTTGCCCGGAAAATAAAACCATATCTGAACGTCCATCGGTGAATGTGATTTCCACGCCCTTTACCTCACCGCCCTCTACCTGCGTCAGCGGCTCTAAAGACACGATCGGGATATCATGTCCCGGCCCCGTGGGATAAAGCACAAAGACAAATCGTACGGTATGGGGCGCGGTCTTTGCGTAAACAGCCGTAGGGACGGCACGCCACGGCGCATTGGCCCATCCCTGCACCGGCTCTTCCTGTCCGCATACGATTCGATTATGCAACGTTTCATCCCTAAGCGGTATGATGCACAGGTTGGCCTCGCCGGTATTTCCCGTTCGGACGGACTGGGTCTGATGGTCGACGTGGGCCTGTGCGGTGTCGAGGTGGAAGAGTGATTCGTAGCTGTGCGGCGTGTCGTCAGATGGAGACAGGGTGTCTACAACTACCCAGTATTCGGGTTTCACGAAGAATACGCTGCGCGTGTGTGTGACGGTTCGGTCGTTATCCGGTCCGTATCCGTCGTTGTATGTACCCCTTACATAGTCGAAGTCAGCCGTACTGGACCAGACCGTATCGTTGCCCGGTGGGGTGAGCGCTGACCACGGTTTAGGCCACGTCCAGGTCTCCCGGTGCGGTCGTCGGTTTTGCCCCAGACCATCGACCAGTATCGTATTGTGCCCCGGCGTAGAAAGCACGTACCTGCGCCATCTGGAAGAATCGTAGGAATAGTTGCCTGGATCGAGAATATGTTGCTTGCCATACGCATGAAGCACGAAGTGGAGCTTGTCCTCGTGCTGGTGGGCTGAGCCGAACGGCCCGCTGTCCACAAGCATATACAGGGCATCCGCCTCCCAGCCTGATCGCATCACATAATGGCCGCTGTAAGGCTGGGCACACGACATCATATCGGGCCGTGTCCCTTTTTCACGCCCGCTTGCCATGTAGAGAAAATCTTTGCGGTGTGGAAACAGACTGAAGCCGGTTGCCAGGAGATCAGTCACATCGACGTTGTACGAATCATTCAGTCCGGGCAGCGTGCCATCGGGCATGGTTGTGTTCAGCATGTAGTCGAACATCTTTTCCAGGCGGGCTTCCAAATCGTCGGGAAGTTCGGACATCAAATCGTTTCGTCTGGCATGCTCGAGGAGGTTTATAAAATTGCGAACCACCCAGTTGCCGTATCCCGCCGCGAGTTCGTACTCGACGCCGTCCGGATACACTTCCTCAGAAAGCTGTCCGTACAGCCTCTCGATGGCCGTACGGCGCCATGACGCCGCCGCCCGGAATTCCGGAAACATCATGCCCGCGGTAAACAGCCCCATCGATTCCTCGGTAAGCCAGTTGTTAAGGGTCGGCCACTGCATAAGGTGCAGGGCCTGATCGCGGATCGACAGGAAGATCATAGAAACCACCTCGTCGGTGAATGCGGGGGAACCCAGGCACCGGTATAGCGCATTGAGCCAGGTATTCTCCAGGCGGATGCCCGTCGTCAGTGTCTGCCAGGCATAGCATCCGTAGGGACGTGCCACGTCGTTTCCGGAACTATCGATCGGTCTGGGATTGTGGGCGATCCAGTCCATCCAGTCGCGCACAAGACCCTGTGCATAACGCTCGTTTCCGGTAGCCCGGTATGCCTTCACCAGGGGGGCGAAATGAAAATGACGGTTCAGACATTCATTCCACAGGTGGGTACCGTGTTCCCCTTCAGTCGGGTTTGCGCCCCAGTCGATCCGCTCTCCGAAAGTTGCGGTGAAGTCCGGCGCCCCATGAAAGCCGTAGGTGATCTCGTGGCGCAGGATTTTTTCGGCTTCCGGAAACGGTCCCTGTTCTGAGGCCTCCGGACTGTCCTGCCATCTGAAATACCATCGCGGGGTGGTTCGGTGTCGCAGATGCTTTGCCAGCGCCTTCACGGCAGCCGTTTTATCAGATGCCGCGACCGCTGCCTGTACTTCGTGCAGTTCGGGACGTCCAAGGTCCAATGCATCGAATAAGTCTGCGTAGTTCATTGGGGTTTCCAATTCAAACCGTCAGCCTTCCTTTCATGGTCCCCTGCTCCTCGTTGATGTTCCAACGTTCGACTCTCGTGTATCGCCAGAAGCTGGCTTTCTTCAGAACATCGAAGGCGCGTTGACCACAACCGGGCAAGACTTTACATTTGTGTTTTACATCTATTTTTATATTATGTATAGGATCGGTCACTGATATTTAATATGTACAAGTTTCTGGTTGTTATCCATTTATAGAATGGTATATACAAGAAAAAGTTGATATGGTTAATTCTCTATATGCAATAAATGACCATGTCCGTTTTCAAGTTAATGTACAAACTGCATTATGTATATACGTAAAATGTGGCCGCTGACCTACCTATAACATTAAAATCAGGGGTCCGCGGCACGTTCATATCCTGGTAGACGCCATGGATCTGGAAATGTGCTTCACCATATTAATTCCACTGGCCGATGCCTTCGCGCAGGCGGAAAGACATCCGGAGCCTACCTGTACCGCATCGTCTGCGGCACCGGGTATAGGTCCTGGAAGCCCATGGCGCTGCTGAAGCAGGATACATCATAATTGTTTAGAGGAGGATTGCCGTGGATTCCGGTTTTGACTGCTGTAATGTTCTGATTGTAATAGCTGCTGCAGGGAGATCGCTGTTTTGTGGTTCAAGAAAAGTCTAAAGCGCTCAGGGAGTTAGGCATGAGATCCGGCAGGATCTCCCTATCTTGTTTATTGATCTGAAGTCTGTGCGTTGAATCCGTTAAGGAATGCATACAGGTCATGGCGCCTCGTCAGAGGAAGAGCGGTTTCGAGTTATAATTCGCACATTGTCAGCCTCACCATTTCAAAAACGCTTTCTGTTCTCTGCAATTCATATTTCCTGGAGATCATATGCTTGGCGATCCCGAAGATTTTGTTATGATGAACGATCGCGAGAAATACCTCTACGATCTACAGGGATTTCTTGTCGTCCGAGGTTTGCTTGCAGCTGAAGAGGTCCGGGCGTTAAATGATGCTCTTGACGCCAATCTTGATAAAACCAGCGACCACGTTCCACCGCGTGGGCTGGAAAATACGGCTCTCGAAGGTGACAAGTCTCCGTATGTCCACTTCAGCGGGATGCTGACATGGGACCAACCTTGGTGTCAGCCTTTTCGTGACCTTCTCGCCCATAAAAACATCCTTCCATATCTCAATACGATGATGGGCAGAGGTTGGAAATTAGATCATGATATAGATGTTCTAACCTCGATACCTGGGGCTCAGGGCCTACCCTTTCATGGCAACAGCACCGGCATGTTTGCTGGATCAACCTATTACATGTACGATGACGGCCGTATGCGAAGTGGTCTTGTGGTGTGCCAGTTCTACCTGACAGATGTGAACGACGGTGATGGCGGTCTGACAGTTATCCCCGGTAGCCACAAAGCGAATTTTGCCATGCCGGATTACGTCAGGTATTACGAAGAGCACCCGGAAATCTTTCACCACATCTCCTTAAAAGCCGGTGACCTGGTGATTTTCAACGAGGCCACGACCCATGGCGCCTTGCCTTGGAAAGGAAAAAACGAGCGGCGTTGCGTGTTACATCGTTATATCCCAAAATACATGCATTACGCGGGCGGGATTTATGAAACCCGCCTTCCTGAATGGACGGAGGAACTGACGGAAGCGCAGCGAGCCGTGTTGGAACCACCTTATATTTACGGTCGGTCATTAATAGAAGACGATGGTAAAACCGTAGTCCGACCCCATAGAGAAGGATTTTGATGCAACCAGAGCTTACCAGGGATGACTATGGCTGTGTAACAACAGACCTCTTGAAAATGTACCTTTCTTGAAATGGCAGGCTTTGTGCTGAAATTCAGTAAAAAGGGAGCTTTGAGCGTCCGGGGTCATCCCTTTGACCTTGCAGTGTGGGTATGGGGACGACATGCTAATAAAAGAAAGATGAAAGAATGGAGTGCATTATGTAAACACCGTATATTCCTACCTTTCAATTCATCCTGAGACTCAAAAAATGGAGCTGCGGGAGCGCCTACGAACCTTCCATCACTGTGACAGACCGCGAGAAACACCTGTTTGGCCAACAGGGTTTTATTATAGCCGGAGAATCCCTTTCGCCTGAACAGATTCAAAACCTGGACGAGCCTCTGATACAAATAGGGATAAAAGCCAAGAAGTTCATGCAAGTGCCACGAGCAACCCTCTTAAAGGTACAATGGGTCCTGTGCAACAGCATGTTGACATGGGGCCAACCCTCGTGTCAGCCTTTTCGCGATCTGTTGGCCCCCAGGAAACTGATTCCTCATCCCAACACTACGTTGGGTCGGGGATGGAAGGTAGACCGTGGATTCGATATAGTTCGGACCGAGAGAGGGTGTGAAGGGCTACACCTCCGTAGTTGGGGCAATGCGGTTTTCGATCCGGCACGATTTTATCATTATCAATTGGAGAGGCCGTAGGGAACGGCGAACCATCATATGCCGATATGGTCCAAAATATGTTCACTGGACGGGAGGAACCTATACGACCGCGCAACCGCAGTGGGTATCGGAACTTACGAACGTACAAAAGGCTGTGCTGGAACCACCCTGCATCTACCATCGCTTTTTGATTGTAAGCGATGGTGAAACGCTCGTACGTCCATGTCTTGAATCAGAAGGTCCCCCAACAGAAGTGTAGTCTTTAATCGAGGCAATGTACCTACTTACGAAGGTCCATTCACCGGCAGATTAGAAGGGACCGTGACAAGGGGGCGCATCGGGTTCGGCATGCATACATGATTTATTTCATTTTTTACGTTTCGCCTGTTGCAGCATCTGCAGGTGCTTGACGCACCAGGTGAGCGATTATGTGGCTTTAAAGAGTATTCCAACATACTTTGTTGTCAAAGGCCGAATTTCGCCGCGGCATCAGATAACAATGAAAATAGGTGAACTCATTATCACGGAGGCATTGTTGTGACATCTATCAGCGATATCCGGGACATGTTGCCTGAGATGGACGGGTATGCGTATTTCCAGACGAGTGGTTTTTCGCCCAAGCCGATACCGGTAATCGATGAGATCATTCACTGGCTGCGGTTTCAGAGTCGGGGTCCTGCCCTCCCTTTCGTGGGGGACAAAATACAGAAAGTGTTCGAAAAAACACGTAGCCGAGTTGCCGGTGCTTTAAATGCTTCGCCGGAGGAAATTGTTCTAGGGGAGAATGCAACGGTAGGGATCAATATAGTGGCAAATGGAATTGAATGGAAAGAAGGTGACAATGTTATCCTGAGTTCTCATGAACATCCTGGAAATCGACTGACCTGGTATAATATAGCTGATCGTCACCATGTAGAATTAAGATTTGTAAAGATGACAAACGATCGAAACCGGATGTTAAACGAATTGAGGCAGATGGTCGATGACCGGACTCGACTCATCAGTATCAGTCATGTTTCGCGTCGCACCGGTATGCGTGTACCTGCAGCCGCCATATGTGAGATCGCTCATAATCAGGATGTACCGGTTCTCTTTGACGGTGCCCAATCCTTTGGGGCGATTCCTGTTGATGTTCGTGAACTTGATTGTGATTTTTACGCCTTCTGTGGTCACAAATATATATTAGCACCCCAAGGGACGGGAGGTTTGTATATCCGTCAAGATCGTATAGAATGGCTTAAACCTAGCTGGATAGGCTCCCACTCCCAGAAGACTTTCGACCAAGACGGCAATATGATGTTACTCGATGAAGCTAAACGTTTTGAGTTCGGAACGCGAAACCTGCCTGACCAGGCAGGTTTCGGGAAAGCGCTGGATATATGGAATGAAATTGGTTGGCAGAATGTGTTTCAGGGAATTGCGCAATATTCTGACCATGTTAAAAAGGCGCTTCAACAAATTCCTGACCTGGTGCTGGAAACGCCGTTAGCCTATGAAGAATCTTCAGGGATAGTCACGTTTCACGTTCCCGGTTATGATTCGATCACCGTGCTGGACAGTCTTCGTGATCATGAAAAAGTATTGGGATCATCTCTCGAATTCAGTCAGGAGAGTGTTCGGATATCCACACATGTCTTTAACACGGACGAACATTTGGCTCGTCTGGTGTCGGGAATTCGTCGCATTATGGGGGAGGGAAAAGGAAATTCTAAATAAAAACATGGGAGCAGGATATCATTATGTTTTAACAGATGAAATCAACTGATGAAATATTCCCAGATAGGAGAGACATGATTAATCAATTACATGGACCGTGGCCCACAATGGTGACGCCTTTTGATGCGCACAATCATATAGACCGAAGTGGCTATCGGGAACTCATTAATTGGTATATCGATCATAAAGCGGAGGGATTGTATGCCAATTGTGCAACGAGTGAGATGGATCTGTTGACTATTAAAGAACGATTAGTCTTAGTGGAAGATTCGGTCCGCGCATCAGATAACAGGATCCCCGTAGCAGCGACCGGAAATCTTGGAGTAACTGTTGAGGAACAGTTAGATTCATGTCTCAGAGTTGCCGGTGCCGGGGCGGATATTGTGATGCTTGTGGTTCCGGTCGGCTATGAAAAGGATGTTGATTTGGAACGGTATTTCATGACTTTTGTCGAACATGTTGAGACGCCGCTTGGTTTATATGAATGGCCGATAGCAGGAATGAGACACCTGAGCCTTCAGCTGGTTAAAGAACTCGCTGCTACCGGTCGGTTTTTAGCTTATAAAGAAACGAGTTGCGATATTGATAAAATCCGGACTTTGCTGGCAATCACCAAGGGTACCGAGTTATCACTTCTTCAGGCTAATATGCCCTATTTGCTGGAATTCGTAAAAGCCGGGGGACGTGGTACAATGAGTATCGCCTCTGCATGGATACCGGACTTGGTTGCTGCCGTAATCGAATCGGGACGAATCGGTGACCAGCGTGCAGTGGATTTACAGAGGACGTTGTGCGCCATGGATCTGGCTCAGCGAACAGTTCATCCGGCTGGAACCAAGTATTTGCTTGGCAAACGAGGCGTGCCCATAGCGTCAGCCACTCGCAGAAAACCCCACGATTTGACATCTGAACAGATTTATGCTCTTGATTGTGCGGCAGAGTACTGGTTTGGTGAGAGTGGAGACCTGCGAATTCTCTCATGAACAGCCGGATGTCTTTGTCCATAGTGTAAGGCATACGCTGCTCATGATGTTTTCGAATTATTCATGGCTGCTTATTCCTGAGCATCTGATTCTAACCCGGCAATACCATTTGAATCGACACCATATATATATCATTTTAAAGGGGCGTCGTCACGATGCCATATAAACCTTGAAAATCTATAAACCCCTGGCACCTCCGTCGTGGGCTCTGATAGAACGGAATCACGCCCCGCATATTACAGTGTTTTTCTATCGGACTAAACATCCTCCACAATCGTCCCTTCAATTCCACGGACGCCGTTTTCATTGACATGGTAATAAATCACCAGCACGTTACCATTATTCAGTTCAACCGACCAAGGATAGCCGCAATCGGGATCAAAAGAATCGCCCCGAATGACAATGTCGGGGGCAGTATCCAGATCTTCGCCTTCCGGGGTCAAAACCCGTGCGAGACATCCCTGTTGCCCTGGCCACCGGGTTCCTACTGTCACAAACAGCCGACCGTCTTTAAGGGTCAATATATGTCCCGGACATCCATGGATGGTTGTTGGTCGCCAAGAGGACCAAGTTTCCCCGCCATCATTTGACTCAACATATGCAAGATAGAGCTCTTGGCTGGTGTTGCGGGAATGAGGATGACACCTGAAAAGAACCATGATTCGTCCACCTGCCGTCATTGTAATTGCAGGCTCGCTGAAATGAGCTATATCGTCCTGTGCAATGGGCCCCTCATACTGCCAGGTTTCACCCATATCCATTGAGCACTGCATCATGCCGAAAAAAGGCATAATGCCTTCCGGATGGTAGGTTGATTTTCCCGGCAGCAACAATCGTCCATCTGGCATGGCCAACAATCCGCTCCGGCATACACCTGAATGGGAAGCCGGATGTCCCCAGGTGGTGTCCGGCAATTGAGGAAATCGAACAGGATCAGACCACGTTCGTCCATGATCACTGGAACGTGTCCAGAAAGGAATACCCCCCTTGCTTATCCAATGAGCGTGGGGATGGGACCGTTCAGGAACAAGTTCAACCGTTGATCCGTGGATGTAAATATCGTCGTTTGGGAGACAGTGTGCTCCAAAATCGAGTATGCCTCCCCGAGGATCGCTGGTTACAAATTGTGGGCGACTCCAAGACACGCCTTCATCTGTTGATCGGCACAGGCGTATGTCGAAAAGTGGATGACTGTGACGGGAATAGCCATGGACAGGCGATCGATGAAAGAACACGAGCAGACTGCCGTCCGGGCAACGCAGAATGGCCGGATGGGCACTGTACCAGTCCTTGGATCGGTAGATGGTCATTTGATGGGCGACTCGCCAGCTCATCCGATTGCCTTTCGTGAATTAATGAGCGGATTCCGTATTTTATTGTTCCCTATACCACCCATTTGAAAAGTTTCCATTATCGGGTCCCGTAATACATTGGAAATACCGCTGATACGTGCCTCTAAGAGCATGGAGGCACTGGTAAATGTCCGAGGCGGGCTCATTTCAAGGCGATTTCAGACAGTTTCCCGCCAGGCGGCCTTAATTCCCCGGCTCCAAGGCGCGCCACTTACCCCTCTACACTACGCCTGAAACTCCGCTGCCGAATTCATCGGCGCGAAGTCGCTCAGATTCTCACCTGTCCCATTCAAGGTTTTCAGGGCGCCGCCATTATCGTCTGGTCCGAGTACGGCTTGTGAGTAGACAGGAAAAATGAGGCGTGAACACAAGCTTTGCTTATTGACAAGTAAGATTTTCTGTCACCAGAAGCAATACTTAAATTATTACCTATCCAGTTTTTCATCCTTTTTGTGATCGGATGGACAGCAATTCAGACTGCATGATAACTTCTCTGGAGGCGGGTTAATGCCCAATATCAAAGTTTCTGGTGCAGGCTTCCGGAAATTTGGAGAAAAGATTGAGCCGACAGGAACTGATAATTGTATTGAACTGGAGATCAAATCGGGAAGATGGACACAGATAGATCATAAATCGATACAGGAAAGGCCTGCATAGCCAAGAAAAATACCTTCCCGGGTGTCTTGGACCTGGGACCTCATTGGGTGGAAACGGCCTTGCTTGACGGACAAACGAGCGCGGCAGATATTATCACCAATCAGGATACAACGGTGTTCCTCACGAAAAAATCACAACGATCGTTACCGCCCCCTACATCGTCCCGCCATGAAATACTGCTTGCTACCGTCCGTCTATCGTGTGTAAGATGGTGCAGAACGCCTTCAATTTCGGTGACGCACGATCTTCCATAACCTCTGCCCGAGTGCAGCGTGGGTTGAGATGGGCCCGCTGGATCCACGGTTGATTTTGCCCATTGGAAGGAGATGCATGAAAGTTGCTTCACTCGTTATGGGGATGGTATGCATGGGTGTCCCGGTCGAGACCGTCGAATCGGTGGTTTAGATTCACACCGGCGAATACGGTAATGAAGTTGTAGGAGCATTCAATCGTATGAGCATGGGGCGCACCTTGTAGACGGGGGATTGAAGCCGCAAGGAAAAACGCGGCCAGAACCTATTCGGCCCTGTGTCCGTTTCGTCCCAAGCCCGGAGAAGTGTTATGGAAAGTTGGATCTTTCTTCACATACCGATCGAGGAATGGCAGGAACGCTGGATCTCCAATTACAAACGCATCTTTGACGCCTGGGAGGATGGCGGTGTTCGCGGCCTCGTGGTGGGACGCATGCGCTTTGTGCAGGAGGACGGATCGTCCATCAGTGCCTTCGCGCCAGATCCCAGGGTGTACGAAACCTTCGGTGTGGCGCCGCCCCCCGTAACGCGGCGGGAACCGGAGAAGGAGCGCAAGCTACAGGAGATCCTCGATAACGCCGCATCCCGCGGCTGGGCGATCATGATCTTCGACATTCCGGGCGGCGGCGGCAGCTTGACTATCGAACAGGACCCGTACGGCGAGATCGGCTTCCAGGCTCGGGCACAGGATGCGATGAATGCCTTTCCGCAGGCCCAGGGCTTCATCATGGACGGTCCGGGAGAGCAACACTACGAGCTGGCCTGGCATCACGGCGGCGAGGTACTGGAGATCCGTCCCCACGAACGGGAGCGTTTTGCGGCACTGGACTACGAAATCGACCGCATGGAGCGCGGCATCGCCCACCTTCGGAATCGGCTGCGGAGCCTGACCCCCGATCTGGTCCGCTATCACGCACCGGGCGGCACTTTCGCAGGCCTGAACCTCTTCGACATCGACGAGGATGTGCTCTATTGGATGCGGGCACGGCAGCAGGTCGCGCTGGGATCCATGCGGATGTTGCGTAACGTCGTGGACCGGCTCGACGGCAAGCCCAGACTGGGCGGGATTCCACGAATCACCACGTGGTCGTCGCTGACGGGCCAGAACTACCAGCAGATGGCGCCGATTTTCGACTTCATATTCCCGAAGCATTACTACTGGCACCGTGGTTTCGATGGTCTCTACGGTACGATCCACCGATGGGTACTCAAGCTCGGGGAGTGGAACCCTTCGCTCACGGAAAAGGACTGTTTCCTGCTCGTGGCGTCGCTCTTTGGCATCCGTCTCCCCGGCGTCGAGTCGCTCTATAACATGGAGAGGGGATTCTCCGACGAGTTCTTCAAAGAAACAGTCTACAATGAAACCAGGCGCGCCCTGGCAGCAATCGGTGACCCCGAGAAGACCGTCTTCTGGGTATCGGCATCATCGCGGGAGCCTCACGGCGGCGACGCGATGACGGCCCGTGACCTGAAGTGGATTTTGCAGGCGTCGCAGGATGCTGGTGCGACACGATTCGTCTTCCACCCCGAACCGGCGATCAACGCCCCTGCCTGGCATGTGCTTTCCCGCATGTGCGGCAATCCCTGGCGGCAGGAGACGAGCACCTACTGGCCCGAGGACACCTGGCGGGAAGATGTAGATGGCTACGGTGTCAACTTCCGCAAGGCACAGAAGAAAGGCGGTTGAAACAGATATGAAATGCTGGGTTTTCGTCTTCAATCCACTCGAGCGTTACATGGCGAATTACAAGCAGATTTTCGACGCATGGGAAGAGGGTGGTGTACGCGGCATCGTCGTGGGACGCATGTTCTTCATGAAGGACAGCGACATAACGGTGCCGGCCTTCCCTCAGGACCCGGCGGTGTACGTCAAACTCGGCCTGGACACACCCGAATCCGAGCTTCGGGACGTGGTGAAGGAGAAAACCTTGAGTGGAATGCTCGATGACGCCAAGAAGCGCGGATGGCACATCATGGTGTTCAATTCAGGCACCACGGCACAGGTGCAGAGTCTCGTCAACCGGTACCCGCAGGTGGACGGAGTCATCATTGACGGCCCCGGTGAAAATCACTATGAGCTCGCCTTCCACCACGGCGGAGAGCTGTTTCAGACCCTTGAGCACGAGCGCCGGGAGTGGTCGGAGCAGGGATACGACGTCGCTCGCATAGAAAATGGCATCCGGCATCTGCGGGGCCAGTTCCACAACCTGACGCCCGAGAAGGTGCGCTATCACGCCGAAGGCGGCATGCTGGCCGGTCTCAACCTTTTCGATTTCGACGAGGACGCGCTCTACTGGTGGCGTGCGCGGCAGAACCGGTCACGGAGATCGTGGCAGGACGCACGTGCGACCCTCGACAGATGCGACCGCTACGTCGAACTTGGCGGCATTCCGCGGATTACCTCGTGGTCGTCGCTGACGGGTCAGAACTACCAGCAGATGCCGTTGTACTTCGATTATATCTTCCCCAAGCACTACTACTGGCATCGCGGCTTCGACGGACTTTACGGCACCGTGGAGCGCTGGGTGCGCAAGTTCTGCGAGTGGAATCCCTCACTGAGCGAAGCCGACGGCTTCCTGCTCATGAAGTCCCTCTTCGGTCTCGAGCTACCGGGCGTAACATCGCTCTACGACTTGGAGATGGGCTTTCCCGACGCGTTCTTCACGCAGACCGTGTACAACGAAACGAAGCGTGCCTTGGAGGCGATCCGGGATATTAACAAGGCCATCTTCTGGGTGTCTACGGGACGCTACCCGCACGCCGGCGATCCGATGTCGGCACGCGACCTGGAGGGAATCCTGCGGGCAACGCAGGAGGCCGGTGCCGAGCGTTTCCTGTTCCACCCCGATCCGGATCCTGGGCCGAGCGAGTGGTCGATCATCAGCCACATATGCGGCACCCCGTGGCGACAGTCCCCGCAGGGATACTGGCCGCCGGACGCACGCAAGCCGGATGAATACTTACGGGACGGGGACACGTAACCGCCCTGGGGCCGATGCGCCCCAATCGAAGTGACAGCGCCGCGGCACATCAGCGGGCGTCGAGTGTGTCCTTCACTTCCCTTCAAGCGTGACCACCGGATAGCACTCGGGAATATGAAGATCGTCGCTACCGTGACGGGCCCACGTCCATAGGGCAGTGGCACTGCGACCGGGCCCCTCTGCCACTTCTGTGCGCCCGAGCTCTATTCTCAGCTCCGTACCGCTGCGGGGCGGAAGGATCTCCTTGTCGTCGAGCAGTTTCATTCCAGACCATGGCAAGGCAATCTCCGCCGTCCATCCCCTGTCGACCACGTGTCTGTCGTTCAGAGCACCATCGACGTGCACGGAGGTCCGCATACCCGGCAACTCCCACGCCTCGAAGCCCCAGCGAACACCACGTGCATGCTCTGTCTTGTGATCCTCACCGATGACAAAAGGCTGCAGCCTGGCCAGGTTGAACTCGGGCACGTCGTAATGGCCTCCCCGTGCGTAAGCATCCTTCCAAATTAGAGCCAGGGGTTCGGTCTTGCCCGAGGGACTGACGCCAAGCTCGTAGATGGCTCCGGGGAACGCAAGACAAACGATGACGGCGTTTTCCGGCCAGTTCATGGTAGATCGGGCGGTGTCTATGGTCCTGACATCCGGGTCACTAACCCAGAAACCGATGTAGAGGTTTTCGTCGTCCCACTGCAGGGCCGCTTGGGTATCGAGGTGGGCGCGGGCTCCGGTGTTGAGCTCAGCGAAGACGGACGTCTTTTCTGCGCCCCGCCAGAACGGTTTTTCGAGATCCCCGTCAAGTCCGGCTGCGGTGGGCGTGCGACGGCAGCCGTAACGGGGAATCTCCCCATAGGGGCAGTTGGTTGCGTTCATTGCGCGCCGACCTCCTTCTCCGAGAGATGAATGTAGGTAAAGCGCTCCGGGATGTGGGAATCGTATACGCCGTGCGTGTTGAAAGCCCACCCGGGGCATACCCTGTCGCCACCGGTCGTGAGCCACTGGAAACGCGACAGATCCATGCGCCACACATCGCCTTCGCGGCCCGGAAGGGAGCGTCCGTCAGCCAGCCATTTCAAACTCTCCCAGGGGAAGGCCACCTCCACGGACCACCCATTGTCGACATCGCTGTCGTCATTGATGGTGCCGTCGAGGTGAACGGCATGCCTCATCCCGGGCATATCCCAGTCCAGAAAGGCCCAGCGCCGTCCTCGCGGATGACTGTGTCGAAGCGTGCAGATACGCTGGTTGCTCAGTAAATCGAATTCGGGGGCATGGGCGTACATCGACGCTTCGTAGCCGCTCTGCCAGATGTAGAAGCGCTCCATGACTGTACCCAGTGCATTGAGCTCGAATTCGTAATAGGCGTCCTTACCGGCTATGAATATTTCGACGTCGTTCTCGAGGCAGATTAACGAGTCGCGCTTGGTGAAAGTGGCTTCAATGTTGGGCTCTTCGATCCAGAAGGCGACGTACAGACAGTCGTCGTCCCACACGATCGACGCGCGGGTATCGAACAGACCGGGTCGGGCGTCGACTAGGTCTTCGAAGCGAGGGGAGCGGGGAGCCAGCTGCCATGTCTCCTCGTCAGGACGGCCGTCGACGGTGATGGGCCCAGCCGCACGGTAGGCGGTGTAGTGCTTTAACCCCGTTTCGGTGTATCCCCAGTTGTCACTCTCATCTGGCATTTCTTGTCTCCTTTATGGTGAACCCATCTGAACATCAGCGTATTATACGGCAAACTGGGCCATAGATCAATAGGGCGATTACGGGTATAATGCCTTAGCCGACCAGTCTGTTGGCCTGGCGGACGAGAAATTCAAAACGGTCGTTGTGCCAGGCGTGGCGGCCGTTCGATAGCCACAGGGTAAGCAGATTGCTGGCATCCACATAGCCGTACCGGTAGGGCACAAGACCCAGGGTAAGGGTGTGCGTGTTGATCGCTTCCATGACGATTCGAAATCCGGAAGGGGTCGCTTCCAAGCGGTTTGCCTGCAGGACCGGTGGTGATCATCTTGATATCATTATATTCGCCGTAGCTGTTCCGGTGATAATGCCCCGAAAAAACCGCCTCTACCCCGTATTCGTCAAACATGCCAGGGTGGGCTTTCCGGCACTGCGGTGTAGTCCACGGGAGCACTCAAGGCCTTTGCCTCCATCTCATGGACGTCAGCTGTTTCTGATCAGCTGGTTCGCCCTTTCGAGCACTTCAATCGCCCGCTTGGCTGGTTCGGATTCCGTTTCCCACTTGAGCATGCGGCGAAGATGGTAAGTGGCATGCTTATCGCCCCTCCGGGCCAGTTCAAGTGCCTCCTCAAAGGCCTGTGCGCCCCACTTCTCTATCCTGGCCAGAGCTTCCAGTTCAAGGCCTTTCCAGTAGTACTGCAGTTCTGTGGAGGACCAATCCCTGTACACTTCATCCCACTTGATTGCCTCCTCACCCCCCAGGTGAGGCTCGAGCATATGGCCAGCGATAGCGAATTCGGCCGACTGGTACCGGTTGTCCAGGGACACGCGCAGTCGGTCTTCGGTTAGGTTGGGCAATGCCTGGTGCACAGTCAGACTGTGGAAAATAAGGGAGTCGCCTATCTCGTAGTCAGTCGTCACCCATCCCCCCTCTATGTCTTTTTCGCTGATAGACAGAGCGCCGGTACCCAGAGAGAAATGGTGGTCGTGCACCTTGTTGATCTTATGGGACCCCGGCAGCACGGCCAGTCCCCCTAGTTCGGTCGGACAGTCACCCACCGGCGCCCAGCACGTGTACGTGTCGAATACCCCCTGAAAATGCACGAAGTCCTGATGGATCGGAGTGGTATGGTCCGTATACTTGGGAAACCAGAGCCGGGCAATTTTCATGGGATGCGGGAGCACTGGACCGTTAATGACCTTCTCCATCATGGCCATCACCTCAGGCCAGTGGCCCGACAAGTGGAATGATTCCAGTTTGTACATGGTATGGTATACTTCAGTGTACTCTGGGTCTCCCTCGGTGCACTGTTCCGAGATATCTGCGATGCCATCCATTAGCTCCGTACCATCCACCAACCAACCTGCCTCGCGCAACACCTCGAGCATATCCCGCCGCAACGACAGGAGCTTATCGGGGTCCTGAAGTTTTCGGAAAAAAATATATCCTTCTTCATCGAGTCTGCGCCTCAGCTCTTCCGGATTATCAAATGCATCGTTCGACACCCGAAATTCGTTGAACTCTTTGACCATTGTTATCTCCCTAGATAGATCGACGTATTATTCTGTCAGTTTATCACTTTGTTAAACCCTTTTAAACCAAAGGATAACAAGTAGTTAAACTGTTTTTCAAAGTGACAATATGCGACGTTTATTGTCACACACGCCCAACGTGGCGGACATCGACAGGCCGGAGGCCCAGATGCCTTTGAAATCCGCTCCTGCTACAATTTTGGCGGACAGGCCATTTTGAGCTTCAATGAGAAATTTAAGTCCCGGTGAAGTAAGAATCGCACGAAATTGTGCGGATCTGCCGACGGGGGTATTGGTCTTTCTTTTTTATGCCCCGCGAGGAAGACAGTCCGTCATTCTGTGAATGCTCGACGATACGTTTGCTTCCACATTAATTTACTGACCGTCGGTAAGCAACACAATAATTCTTTTATATTTTACCAACTACTGCTATTTTATTGGAGTCACTCTTTGACATTAAGTGATGGCGTACAACAATATGGCACATCTTTCACGATCCGACTCGGTCGAATACGATTTACCCGGAATATCTGAAACGCGACGGACGGATCCGGAATATCCGACAGGCCCATCCTGATGGGGATCTGGTTGCTGACCCGGCTGATTCGAGGCTCCTCATTCAGCGCCGCGCCGATTCACCCGGCCCATACTACCGTGTTTTGCCTGAAGGGCTTGTTTATGACTGGGACGGCAGTGACCGGGTGCTCATGGGCGGCCGGTGAGAGGTTGCTGCCAATCGTATTCTACACTCTACAGTTTTTTTGACATCATGGGACAGAAACGATATCTGCTGCGCTATTCTAATTTTAAGGGGGGAGGTAAAATAACTCTGTTTTAATCAGCTCATAGATGGTATTGCCATCCTCGATTGCTAACACTATTGAATTTTATATAGTGGAATCCTATAGGTAGCCCGTTTTAAGTGTTCAACCGAATCATTGCCCTGTTGAGAAGGGATGGCAGCATAGGTAGGGCATCGCACATTGCGCAGTGATCACAAAAGTGGTAGAAAAGGGCTCGACCTAAGAAATTAGACGTTTACGGAGGTGAGAATGACTATGAAAAGGCGCGAATTCAGCAAAATAATTGGTACGGCGGCGATTGCACCGGCATGGCTAACGTGGCAAATTGGAGCGGCTCCTGTCTGGTCTCTCGCGGCAAACCTTGCGGAATGCTGTAGCTGCGAAATTCCTTGTCCATGTAATTTTGGTCGTTCAACATCGTTACGCTGCGATGGCAACCGTCTCATCGAAATCTATGAAGGACAAGTCGATGGCTCGGACCTTAGCGGAATTCGCTTTGTGGTGACGTTTGAGATGGGCAAGTGGTCACGCATTTACGTGGACGAAAGCTTGGGCGACGAACAAATGAACGCATTCAACACTATAATGCCGCTTGCATTTAGCGGATTTGCTCGTCTTTCGCGGTCGATCGAACGCGTGCCGGTGGCAGTGGTCCGCACAAACCGGCTGATAAAGTTTTCCACACCGGCATCGGAAGTTGAGATGAAACCGCTTGTTGGATTGAATGGCGGACCGATCACGGTCAATGGCCTCCCTTCTAACACATTTCACGACTACGTGCAATACGAGTCGGTCAAACATGTTCATAAAGGACCCGATCGCGCGTGGTCACACTCAGGGACGAATGGATTTGTTTCCCGTATGCTTGCAAGAAGTTAATATTGATCCAACGAGAATTGAGATAGAATGCTGGGAAAGGGACTCCACAAGCCGGTAGAGCCGACTCAGACTATGGAACAGGCAGAGCGAGAGTACCGTACGGTGATCCTTGCCGGGGTATTACATGATATCGGCAAGTGTTTTGAACGGGGCGATTTCGGTGCTGTAAAGGTAACCGGAAAACATCCTCAAGTCGGGGCGGATTATGTTAGGGCCTGCCACAGCTATTTTGATCGGTTAGTAGACGCCATGCTCTTGCACACGCCGGTACAGCGTCACCATGAAGGGCGTCAATTTCCGGATGCGCTGCGTGCGGAGCCTTGACGCAGGTTCACACACGTGGTTTGGCTCGGTGGTATCTCTCCACTTGGTCCAGTAAATAGGAAGTCTTGTAGTGCCTGAGAATCGATATGCGGTGCTTACTAAAATCAGTTGCGTAAGGTGAGGGCGGCTTCAATTCCCCTGAAATTCTTTGGATCCATGCACGGGCGCGATTAACTACCTGCAAATTGCCCGTATCCTGAGAGAGTTGAACTACGAGGGTGTCATTGGCCTGGAGGCGTTCCCCCAAAACAATGATGCTCAGGCTATGACCCGTTTCCGTGATATATTTTCATAATTTCAGGTGTAAGGATTGCATGGAAGCCTGAAATCAGGTCTGGCATTATTAGTCAATCGTCTTAAGTAGGAGCCATTGCGTGCATATACGATTTAAAAATATATTATTACCTCTTTCGCTAGTAGGCGCAATTGTCACTCTGTCCGTGATCGCAAACCAGGCGCAAAATACCTCGGAGCCGGTCATCAACTCTGTGGGGATTCAGCTGCCGCCCGATGCGGCGCCTGTGGAGCACCAGGTTCTCACCAGATTTGAACTGGACAACCAGTACATGGACCGGGCAACCGCCATCTCCAAGCAGGCCTTCGGCGTCGGTCTGGTGGCTGAACCGTTGACCCGCATCGATGGCGACTTCAACTTGATGCCCGCGGCCGCCACCCACTGGGAGGTTACTGAGGACGGTTATACCTGGATCTATTATATTCAGCCCGGTTTGGTCTTTGCCGACGGCCATCCTCTGACCGCTTATGACTACGAAGCCACATTCCGCCGCTGGGCGAACCCGGCCACGGGATTCGACTGGCAGTGGTACTTCCAACCCATAAAAAACTGGAACGAAGTCGTGGGCGGGCGCATGCCCGTAGATTCGGTGGGTGTCCACGCGCTGGATGAACACACTCTGGCGTTTACAACGGGACGGCCCACGCCATACTTACCCATGCTGCTCAATAAAGTCTGGGTGACACCGACGCACCTGTTCGATAAATACGGACCCGAATGGGCGGCCAAGCCGGAAACACATTTCGGAAGCGGCCCCTACCGCTTGAAGGAATGGCATAGAGCCGAACAGATCGTTCTGGTGCCAAACGACAAATACCGCGGTCCTGTGAAACCCATGCTGGAGCGAATTGTCGCTAAACTTTACAACCATACGGTCTCACCGCAGTTTCTCTCGTCGTATGAGGCGGGTGAGGTAGACTATATTCCTCTCAATAATCAGGCTGAGATCAATCGGGTCAAGAGCGATCCCATGCTGCGGTCACAGCTCAACACGTACACGGATTTCGCTACATTTTATATGATGTTCAACACTTATCAGCCGCCATTTAATGATCGGCGGGTACGTCAGGCATTCAGCCATGCGATCAGTCAGAAAGACATCACAAAATCAGCGCTATGGAATGTCGGCCTCCCGGCGACATCCATGCTGCCGCCTGGGTTCCCTTCTGCCAACCCAGAGGCTCTGGCACACATCCAAAAGTACGACCCGGAGCTTGCTCGAAAACGACTGGCGGAAGCCGGGTATCCCAACGGCATAGGATTTCCCAGCGTGGACATCTGGCTGCGTCAGGAAACCGCTGTCAACCGCACCGGTGCGGAAGCCGTGCAGGCCATGCTTAAACAAAACCTGAATATCGATGTGGGCGTCCGAAATGTGGAACGAAAAGTATTCGCAGAAGCGCTGCCGACCCGTGAGTTAACCCTGGGTATGGTGCCCTATCAATATGACTATTTAGATGCGGGCAATCTGTTGACCATATGGCTGTCAAACGGCCGTCACGCCTGGCATAACGACCGCTTTGAACAGCTCGTATTGGAGGCCAACGAACTGGTGGGCGATCCCGACCGCCGCCATGCCATGTATCAGGAAGCCGAGCGTATTCTTGTCAGTGATGTAGGCGGCGTATTTCTATGGTATCTGCAGATCAATCAGATGTGGAAGCCGTATATAAAAGGCAAGGGCGTTGAACCCAATAAATGGGGCTATCGCGCCTGGCGAAATGACCTGATGATGCATCTGTCACCTACTTTGTATATCACTAAAGACGTTTTGAAAGGCCGGGCAAAACCACAAGAGTCGAAGTCCATCTGGCAGTGGCTAACGGGAAGCATTGAGGATTGAAATTTCAAAATTGAAGATCAACAGAATCCATATAATGATGCGAAGGCGAGAACCCCATCTGCCCCGTCCCTGCAGAGCCTGGGGGTATCCCTGGACAACGGGAACAACGCTGTTGGCGGCCATAGCATTCTTGATCGGCTCTATCATTAATGATACCACATATCATATTGTAAACATCAGCCATTAGGATGCGGGATGTGATAAGGAATTCGTCACAGCCGAGATGCAGGAGCGGATCGAATCGTTCAGGCCGGAAGTGAAAGAAAAAGCACCTGAAGAAGTATAAATCTCAAAATATACCATCGAGAAGTTGACAGTGCGGCAATCCCTATCATCGAGCATCAACCATCAGGAGCGCCAAAATGACCCTGCAGATGGAACCCGTCGCAGATGCAAGCGCCTGGTCCGGTGAAGACCTTGAACGGGACCAATCCTGGAAATTCACCCTGACCACGCAACAACAAGACGATCTCGGCAGAGCCCTTCAGCAAATAAAAGAACGCGGCCTGCAATTTGCCGAAATTACCCGCGAAGACTTCCCATTGCCCACCCTCGCGGATGCCCTTCAGAATCTTCAAAACGAAATCCGCGGGGGAAGGGGGTTCGCCGTTCTTTCTGGCTTCCCCACAGAATCGTATGATTACCATGATCTTGAGAAATTATTCTGGGGCCTTTGCACACACCTCGGCACAGGCGTCACACAAAACCTGGAAGCCGGACTGATTCACTACGTCACCGATGGTAAATTGGCCCCACAAAACGGCGCACGCATTCTTGGAAAACCGCAACCAAGTGCGTTACACGTCGACCTCTCCGATTGTGCCGGCCTTTTCTGTGTCCGCCAGGCACCTGATAATCCACTCAGTCTGGCCTCCAGCTCTATGACGGTTTACAATGAAATCCTTCGCCAACATCCCGAATATCTGCCCCGACTGTACGAAGGGTTTATCTGGAACCGAATCGAAACCTATCCAAATGAAACCCCTTTCTCAAACTTCAAAGTACCCGCATTCAGTTCAACCAATGGCGTCGTATCGTGCCGCTTCCATGCTGGCTGGATTCGTGGAGGAATGAAAAAGGCAAACCAGGTTCTCACAGACAGTGAAACCGAAATATTCAACTTTATCGCCGAAACAGCCGAAAAACACAGCTTCGCCTTTCCTTTACACAATGGCGATATTGCCTTCTTCAACAACTACACCGTATTCCATGGCAAAGAAGGGTACGAACCCATCGAAAACGAAGACCACAAACGCGTCCTCTTGCGCATCTGGCTCGACTTGCCAAACAAGCGGCCATTCGCCGATGAAGCAACCGTTCGTTATGGCGTCGTCCGCCACGGCAAAATGGGCTGGACTGCCGCGGACGTTCTCGCAAACAACCACCTCACCCCCCATCGCCGGCGATCGGATGGTATCCCGGAAGTCGGTTGATTTGGGGTTGATCTTGCCCCGATAATTCGGACAGGTTATGAAGCACGCATTACGGATTCATAAACACGGGGTGCTTTATAGCCCAGGACGGTATGTCGATCGATGAAGAGGGGATGCTCTGGATTGCTGTCTTCGATGTCGCCCGTATGATCGTCCTGATTTTATGATCAACTGATTGCATCTCATCTGTATGCTAGTACAAAGCCGGTACAGGGATGTCAAGTTACCTGCGGCGTATGTGGCAGGTAACCCATACCGAATCTTGCTAACAGCTTGCGAATATAGCAAGACGTATCCTGCTTTCAGATATCGAACCACAAAACCGACCACAAAGTGTATAATCTGCTGATTATGTCACTATAATGATTGTCTGTATGTCATGGATGGATTGACGGCAGGCCTACGGAAACCCGCACGCCCGCAGGTACAGGTAGAGGGCGTCAGCCCCCGCAGGTCGCGGCGCGCTGTCCTGAAGCGACCGGTATGGCTTGCTGACGATTCCGACGCGCCCGCCCAGTTCGATGACCTGCGCTTCGTGCGTTCCGACGCCGGCGTCGATGATGTGCTCCTCCATCCGGTCCCCGCGGCTTAGAAAGATCCGCTGCTGCGCATGGGGCCAATCCGTCAAGCCCATTTCTCCCACATAGATGTCCGGGCGTCCGTCCCCATCGAAATCGGCAACCTGCAGCGAGGGCGGTTCCCAGTCGCCGCTGCCTGTCCTGCCGAACCAGTGGAGCTGTTCCGGAATGCGCGTCGAGATGACGAATTCGGGCACCCCGTCGTTGTTCAGATCTCCAACGACACACGACATGCGCCCGGCAGGCGGTCCCTCGTAGATGGTGTGCCGACGAAAGAAAAACTATTTTTACTGGTTTTATGGGGATCCACTGGTAACTTCTTTTTTATTGCGTGCGGTGCAACGAACCCGCTATTCGGGTAACTATGTAAGGTGGAATTATTCCTCACCTGCCGACGGCCATACCATCCTCACCACAAAAGAGGCGACATCCATATCCGTCCCGCTGTCAAACAGTAAACGATATGTATTTCCCGCAACGTTAAAGGAAAAGACCGCGATGTCGTGGCCATCTGAGGTGGCAGATTCGTTGTTCTGCCGGGTCAGTTGAATATCCGGATGCACAATCACCTGATACAGCATGATCTCACCACGGGCGATGTTATACTCTTTCCTGATTTCACGTACCATAATATATGACTTCAGTGCTTTTGGGACCTCAACGTTTTCCACGTAACCCGGTACATTAAAACCCTCGATAGTCTCTCCCGGCATACCGGCCGGCACGGTGCGGTGGTCCGCCGGCACATAATCTTCCTCGGCGAGGATGTCGTCGAGATCGTCCGGTGGCGGATACGTATCGAGCAGGTCGGCAACCAGGGGCGCCAGGGGGCCTTCGTAGAAGGTATATTTACCGCTTACCGAACCTTCTTTGATGAGGCGCAACGCAATCGCTTCGTCTTCATCCGTGAGTTCAGGTTCGCACGTGTCTCCGTATGGCGACCAGGGGGTGTTGCCCTGGGGCGTGGCCCAGTTCGCAACACGGGAAGGGAGGTCGATGTCCGTGCCGCGATCCACCAGCCTGCCGGATATGTCTTTTCCCTGCTCCAGATGGTCACGCATTTTTTGTATATAGAGCTGCACACGCGGCAGGAAATAGTGGACGATCATCTCTGCGAAGTCTTCCGGAAGGTAGTCCAGAAGCACCTGCCAGTTTTCCAGGGAAATAAGCGCCGTAAACGTGATCCAGTTGCTCTCGCTGTTTTCATGACCTGGTATAATTTGAGGCCAGCGTGCCGCCTGGTCGTCGTGTGTTTTGAGTCTGAACTGCTCGTGGGCGCTGCAATAGCGAGCCATCGTGTGCATGACCAGTTCTACCTCACCGGCATGTGCTTCAAAAGCGGCCCTGTCCTTAGCTCGGAATGCTTTTCGCGTACGAGCCAGGCGATCATTGAAGATACCGGCCAGATAGGTCCGGCCCAGGTCGATCAGGTCGAAACGATACATGGGAGAATCTTTAAGTTGATCATGGGCAGAGAGCAGGATCTTGAGTATATCAAACAACGCCGGAAGAAAACCGATGAGGCGTTTGACCGAGCCCGATGTAAGGCCATGCAGGCCCGTGCCGTCCCAGTTCCTGTAAAGCGGTCCGTTGTGCGTGCAGGGATCGAAATAGGCCATGATCGTATCTGCAAACAGCCTGACCGCCGGCCAGGTACGCTCCGCTGCCTCACCATAGCGCCGCCGGTTCCATTGTGTCACGTAATCATCGGGATCCACATGGGCCGGATTCCAGGACAGTTCGGCGTAGAGGTCCATGGTCATCACATTTCTATGGTTGGTTTCCGAAGATACCATAAATCCCTGTAAGTTTGAGGCCCTGGGATGATCGGCGAGAGAGCGGGCATTCAGGATGGCCGTCTTTATATCTCCGTTCGGATTGGTTTCCCTGCCGCACTGACCGCACATACCGGTTGTCCAGGGCAATCCCCAGTAATAGTCAGTTCTTAGAAAATCATACATACGGCCGCTGTGATTGAGAAACATGTTGCCGATCACCGGCAATTCCGCCTCCCGGACGGCCATAGCCTGGGCTTCAGCCGTCGGGTTGTCCGTACATACCCGCGGACTGAAGAGCACCGCGTCCGGGTCGCCCGTCCTGATGGCGTCGATCATCCCATCGACCGATGCATGGGTGAGTTCGGCAGCCTTTGCCGGGTCCTCCTCGGTCCACACCTCCTCCGTAGGCAGCCATATCCCGTACAGGTGATCCGTACCGAGCGTCTCGCGGTATAATGCGACCACTGCGGTGGTGAATCGTTTGGTCACCGGATCTCTTGGATCGAGGACGATCTCAGATTCACCGCACCATTCCAACGGCACGACTGCGACCGATTCTCCGGTTTTCTCCTGGTATCGGTCCACAAACATCTGAAGTTGCCTGCCATCCACATACGGCGAAAAACCCGGCTGTACATTCGGTGTACCCACATGCAGGTGCATCCGGTAAAGAATCCGTATGCCCGCTTCTCTCGCATAATCAAAGACACGACGCAACAGCGCGATCCGTTCTTTCTGCCAGTCATTCAGTGCTATCGAGATGCCCAGCCGGCCGGCGGCCAACGCGCCGATACCGCAGCAGTCGGCGATGTTTCCACTTTCGATAATATTGAATCTTTTTTTGACCAGATAATCAATCCAGGGCCTAAACTCCTTCCAGGTCCACCAACGCATGCCGCTATAGGCGTCCTGCATGTTGGCGAAGTAGATCCGCCAGGTAAAACGAGGCACGCAGATGTCTTCCATATCGGCTATGGAAAAGGTGTCTTTCTGTGGAATTTGCTCCCCTTCTTCAAAGAAACCGCAGCCCATGTACCGTTCCAGAAAATGATACACCGCATAGAGCGACGAATACGGTTGACGTCCCGCCAATATAAGACGGTTTTCGCTGGATTTTATAAGGTAACCATCGAGTCCCAGCCGGTCCTCCGAACGGTCAAAGCCCATCCCTGCTGCACGGCCGATATAGATGTTATTTGCCTTGCCGGTCTCTGAGCTTATTAACAATTCGGCCCCGCTCATCTGACGAATAACCCGCTGCAAAGCCTCAGCGGCCCGGCGATCTGCCGGTTCGGCGTCCGGTGAGAGGACGATACGGGCCACTGGTTGATTATCACGAAATAGGGTAACCATGGACTGCCTACTTGAAGCCTATAAAAAGAAGATGACAATGGGAAGAGCGGTTTTATTTGCCTGTTATACCACCGGCAACCTATTCCTCAAAGTAAAAATGTCAAGGGTTGACAGGACTGTCTACAGGGGTATACCTGCCCATATATCACGACATTTAAAATGGGAACGCCTGCATCAAGAGAGAACAATCTATAGGCATGACATTAGAGTCGGTACCATCAGGAGAGCCAAAATGACCCTGCAGATGGAACCCATCACAGATGCAAGCGCCTGGTCCGGTGAAGACCTTGAGCGTGATCAATATTGTAAATGTAACCCGCCCGTTACGAGATCATTATTGTGTTTATTAATTATATCCTAATATTATACGCTCTCAGTATCCCCCAATTAAGATATACCGATAAAGATCGCGCACTGAGTTTCGACCATGCTCTTCCCGCGCTGCCGGCCATTCTATCGTGCCGATCACATCCTTACACCATGGGTGACTTGTCCGGCGTCGTAACCACCACATCCTATTGTGCGCCGGGTGAGCCGAACTCCTCCTCGGTATAGCGCACCGGCTTCCCTTCAAGCTCAAGACCGGCTGCCTTCATCTGATCGTAAATCCTGAAAACGTCGGCTTATAAAATCCGCCAACGCGCTGGGGCTGAAGGCATAAAATAGTCGAATCAAGATTCATGTGTAATCAGTGCTCAGGAGCTGTTATGCATTATACACATCGGCAGTTTATGCAGAAAACGGGCCGGTTAGCCATAGGGATTAGCGCTCATCCGTCTCAGCTCAGGCGCCCGATAAGAACGAGACGGCAAACAGCGGGGACGTGCGAATCAGCGTGATGGTCCCTGCACGTACCACGGAGGACAAAACGATGGCGACACAGACGACACCCACGGAAGTTCCAGTGGACAAGCCGCTATTCAACAAACTGGGGGGCTGGATTCCAATACACTCGTATACCACCGCTGTAACGCATTATGTGGACCGGCTGGGTTTCAAGATCGACGGGGAATGGCGTCAGGCGAAGGGACAACCCGTACTTATGGAAGTCTCGCGAGATGATGTAACAATCGGCCTGGGGGAAAACCACTCCGGGAAGACAGGTGCTCAACTCGGTATCCACGTTTGGAGCGCTACAGCCGTCGGTTCAGGACCTCGCCCCGCAAGTCCGTCCTTGTCATGGAACGCGTCTCGTCCCGTCACGAAGTCCAGGCCAATATCAGCGCGTGAGCCGGTAGACCCGGGGACGCCCGATCCGACCGACTCACGCGCGTTTACCTGCCGGTGACCGCAAAGTCATAGGCGTCGCCCGGATCATTATGCCGCCCAAGAATACGGCGGAACTATGAACGCCGGTACACAGATAGCCCATTATAAATCAACCGACTATGCTAGCGGGGCAACCGCTAACTGGGTCAATCCGTGCTGGTGGAAACCGTGGCGGGTTCGTAGCGGCGGCTCTTGCCGCCGCGGAACTCCATTGCATGAGCGTAGAACCCGGAACTGCGAAGGGTCAAGGTGACCGGCTTCTCCTCGTCCGGGTTGAGCCAGTACCATCCGTGGATTCCGGGGAACGGGGCGAGGAACACGCCGTTGGCGGATTCGGCGGATTCGATCACCTCAAAGAACTCCGCCGTCCCCTCCGCATGATCGTCGGCTTCGGAGTGCATTTCCGAACGCACGGGACTGGCGCTCACCCAGGAATACACCATGGTCTCACCTTTCTCGATCCGGTACTTGTATTCGAACCCTTCTCCAGGTTCGAGCTCAAAGGTGATTTCATCGACCCGGTAGGCGTCGTCGCGCGCCGACAGGCCATCGGTTCGGACCTCGATGTCACCCACCATGTAGGTCTCTACCGCCACCGCCGCGGTCTCTGGTTTTTCAGGGGTCGTTTCCGGAGTACATGCCCCCAGTCCGATCGTCGATCCCAACCCGATCAGGACCCAGGCGAGGCCGCGAACCGTTAGCCCGCTGTGCAATCCCGTGTATGTGATGTTCATTCTATTCCTTTCCTTTATGCCTTTTACTGTTTAGAAAAATTGAACCAGAATAAAGGCAAACGATTACAAGCTTCGACTGTGATATTGATGTGAACGCAAAAGATCGTCCAATCTTTAATATACCTGATCCGTATAATCTCGAAAGGGAAATTACCAGGAGGCGATTGACAGAATGATTACGCCGAGTAATCTACCCCCTGGATTGATATGAACGCTTGGGGAAGTCGGCACGGGTTCCTTTCCGTTTCATCCACCGCAAAAAGAGGAGGACGCCGGTGATGCTGACGCTCATACCGCCTGTCATCAACACGATGACGATTATGTCCCACAGAGGACGTTTGAAGAAAATCTGAGGGAAATCCAAACTGTGTAACCCGTGATATACCCAACGGCTCAACCGGTTTATAGACTGATATTTATCTACGACAGCTCCGGTCTGGGGGTCGATATAATACCAGGTTCCGGGCGCATCATCCATCTTGACCCTGAAGACCGGCAGCCGTTTATCCCGATTCTTTGCGTAATAATAGGCATCATAATCTGTGAGCAGACGGTATTCAGCGATGGGGGACGGATTCATACGCTTGACGGCTGAAAGAAGTTCATCTTCGGGAATGCTCTTCATGGGTTCCGATGCACCATCACCGGCGAGCAGAAGCGTTTTATCCCCGGTGAAATAGGCCAGATAATAGGGCCGTGCCTGAATCTGGATCATATGGAGTTCTTTTACCGGACTGTGCCCATATGCAGACAATAGCTCTGCCGCTCGTCCGGGATGCATCTGGAAATTTCGGAGATCCAGAGCGCCTCCCTGCCATTGTAGATGTTCCGGACCGGACAGGGCGCGCTCCGGGATATAGTATAGTGGATTCATCGATAACAGACCGCTGAATATCCAGGTAAAAACAAATATCCCAAAGATAAATCCGGTATAATGATGCCAGCGAAACCAGCGTTTATTGTAAGGGCTGAAAGAACGAGAACCGGACTTTCGCTTATAAGTGAATTTGCCTTGAATCATCCCGGCTATGCACATCACCACGCCTATGGCAGCACTCCAGATAACGACCTGTCGCCACACGTTGTTTCGAACACGTAGATCTCGAAGGTAAATCCAATGCGGGATGGGACCGAGCCAGGCCCAGAATTTATCCAGGGCATTTAATTCCTGCACGATTTCTCCCGTCGCAGAAGAAATGTACAGGACGGTATGCTGCACATCGTTCAGGTAGATACGATACATGGGCAAATGAGGTACATATTCGCCCGAGGGGGTCCACTGATCCAGTTCGGTCATCCGGTCTATGCGTTGAATGGACTGCTCCTAATTCTGATCGTCGTTTACAATGCGCCTGGCTAACATCGTGTCCATGACCAATCGTTCTACCGTATCGGCATACACCGTCTGCAACTGTCCTTGGAGATCCTGGAACCAGTAGACCGGTCGATCCGATACCATGCCTGAACGTGCAGATAACAAGGGGGGTTCCATTCCGGATTGTACTTGGGCCATATGGGGCGGCAGTCGAATTTCAGAGGAGGAAATAGGGCTTCGCAGCGTGAGGCTTTCGTTCATATTGAGGGAAGGGAAGTCTTTGTACATCAGGACAAAACCCGATAGAAACCACATCAGGAACATCAGGCATAACACGAACGCCAGGTACCGATGGATAAGCCGAATCCATTCCTTAAACCGTTTCGCAGATTGATTGTTCTGAGATGAAAGCAGACCACCGCCCGTCCTGTGGTTATTCCTGGCGGTGTCAGTGTACTCGTTCATACGCTCCTCGATATCAATGTTCGGTACCCGCAGGGTTGTTGGAAAACCGTTCTGGCGATGTCTTTGTGCTGCAGGGGACACATACCCGCCTATCCTCTTCTTCGATGGCTGGGGCGTGCAGAGATACAACCCCGACAACGAAGCGCTCCTGCGCCACATCCGACTGCCGGTCCGCCAGACGACTTCCTGTGCGTTCGGGGGCGAAAACCTCGATGAGCTCTACGTAACCTCCGCTGTCTACGGCATGGACGACGAGGCGCTCCAGGGTCAGCCAATGGCGGGCTCTCTCATCAAGATTGACCCCGGCGTCAGGGGGGTTCCGGCATTTTCATACGGCGGCTGAAACCTGTCTTGCTCGCTCGAATCCGCGCCTGAAAGTATCATGGACAATATGGTGATATTGCTTGGGCAACTATCCTAAAACCTCCGAAAACACGTCTTCATGGAAACCCACCAGGATCATATTGCCGACGCGCATCGCCGGTGCCCGCAGGTTCCCCGTCGGGCCGAGCATGGCCTCGATGATCTCGTCGTCTGCGGATGCCATAACTGAAAACAAGTCGACCTTCTTGCCTTTAGCCACGACAATCTTTGTTGCGGTATCCAGCAGTTTTCTCGCATCCTCGGCCTGTAATTTCCTGCTTGCCGGTATGGTTTCAACGATTTCCATCTGATTAGCCTCCAGAAACCTGGACGCTTTGGCGCAGCTGCTTCAGCCCTGCCGATGGTAATACCAGCGAACTTTCTTCGACTTCATGAATTGATCCTCCTGTCTGATTGCTCCGCCACCTCGGCGACCGAATAGCTGTCACCTGGCATGCAGCTTCGTCTTTAAATCAGCTTTCTTCGCGACCCCGACGCCTGCAACTCGATCAGCCAGAGCGAGAAAGAATGTAACGGTAAAGGGCAGGGTCATGGCCACTGCGGTCATGGATAAACGAAAAACATAATCAGCGTCGAGATTCTGGCTGGTTCTCGTGTGAAGCAATTGGGATCGTACGTCCGGTCCTGATGAGACGTGCATCCAGGTATGTAGGCCATAATACAACAGGAGATTATCCAAGTCAATCTGAGTTTGTGGGACTCTCGTTGTAGGATCATCTGGTGATCATCTGGTGACCAGATCACAGCGAAATCAAAGTGGCACTGTTCGCTCATTCTGGACCCACATGGATTTTATTGATCAAGCCCCTTCTTCCAGCACAGATCGCTGCGGCACAAATCCGATCTCACGCGCGATCAGGCGAATGTCGTAGACCGGGTCGCGCTCGTGGCCGGGCCGTTCGTAGTGGGACAGGTCCATCCGGTCGGCGTCGGCGCCGTACCAACCGCGGATGATATCGGGCACGGGCGCCGCGGCACAGGCCTGGCCTCCCACCGCGTTCAGGATGCGAACACCGGATTTGTGCGGTGCTTCAGCGGCCATCCGAAAGCAGCGAACAGCATCACTCTGGTACATCTTCGCCAGACTGCCTATGGCCCATTCGGTGAGGGGACCCACCTGGCAGGGTGTCGGCTTGCTTTCCTCAGGCATGATGCTGGCCAGGCGAATGTTGATGATGTCCAGATCGTCATTCTGCCGAATCAGATAACGGGTCACTTCCTCCATCAGGTACTTCGACAGGCCGTAACCGTCGCGATCGAGACAAGGGTGGTCGTCAGGCATGGGCAGTTTCAAAGGGCGAAAGCGGAGGCTCTGGAAACCCACCACGGCGATGGAACTGGCCAGCACGAACTTTTTTACCCCGCGGTCGATGCCGTATCGCAGCAGGTGGTGAGCACCCGAGACATTCACCCGCAGTCCCGACTCCTCGGTGCAGCCGCCGGTGACGGCGCCCAGGTGGATGATGACATCCAGCGGATGCCCGTCCAGACTGCAAAGATCATCCGGCTCGGTAAAATCACCCTCGATGGCATGCACACCAGCCACTTCTGTAGGCGCCCTCGAAAGGCAGACGACAGTGTGGTCGGCAGACATATCCCCGGCCAGGTTGTGGCCGATAAAACCGCTTGCGCCGGTAATTAAAACATTGCTCATGGTCGGTTCCTAACGTAGTTGTTTGGTTTTAACCCGTTTCCATTCTGCCTAAAACGGTGTAGTCGAAAAGCCGAAAACGCGTATCCATACTGTAATCACGGCTCTAATCGGACCAGTGAATGACGGCCCCGGTAACAGGCTCACCCCGGTTGATGCGCTCGTACAGAGCAGGTGCGTCGTCTGCGTTGGTGCTGTGCGTGATGGTATGATGCCAAGGCAGCACCCCGCCAGCCATGTTTTTCAGCACAGCACGGCGGCAGGGTTCGAGCCCGTCGTTGCACGGATAGAAGGTGGTCACCTGACGGCCATGGGGTTGGCGAAAGTCGTACGCCAGGGGGGCATCACCATAGTGGCCCTGCCATATGAACTTGCCGTGGGTCCTGCACAGCTTGAAAGCCGGATCAACGCACGCGGGGATGCCTGTGCATTCGAACACTACGTCTGCGCCCTCGGGAGCGATGGTATACACCACCTCAACCTGATCTTCGGCGCTGCCGTTGATCAGATGATCGGCGCCCATCTTGCGGGCAAGGGCCAGACGGTCGGCATCAATGTCGATGGCCACGACAACGCAGCCGCGGTTGCTGCATGCGTTGACTACGCCCAGCCCGATCAGTCCACAACCGTAAACGATCACGGTGTCACCCACGTGTGGATTGGCCATATCGACCCCATGGAGCCCCACGGCCGGCATGACGAACATGCTGGCTACGTCGTCGTTTACCCCTTCCGGCAACAAGGCGAAGCCGTGGCTTTGCACCGGATCCATGATAACGTGAGAGCAGTGGGTGCCGGAGAGAATCGAGATGTCGGTACCGTCCGGCAATTGCATCGACGAGTTGTGACGGTGATAAACCTTGTCGCCCGGGGCGAACCCCACGACATCACGACCCACCTCCTCAATGACGCCGACGCCCTGATACCCGGTACAGAGGGGATAGGCACCCCGGTTCAACTTGTCACGGATCATTGCAAATTCGGTGCCGATGCTCACCCCGCTACAGGTCGTCCGCACGACCACGTGCTCAGGTCCCGGGGTGGGCAGTACCACCTCTTCCAGAGCGAAACTCTGGTCTTCATAAGTGATCAGGGCTCTGACGCTCATATCTCCTCCTGTAGAAGTCGGTAACGGCCGCGGGGCCGGGTGGAAAAACAGATCACCCCTTCGGCAATGTGTATGTCCTTATCGCTCTGTCCATCACCTGCAGGGTCAGAGTCAGAAGACCAATATGCTCCAAGGAATTCCTGCCAGTGAGCGCGCAAATCCACGTCACGATCAAGCTGTTCGGTGGCGAGAATCGCCAGGGATAGCACACCCCGGATGGCGGCCAGATCCACGATACTGTCCGTAACGCCCCAGAAATCCTCGTGGGCGTTGTGGTGCGGTGCATATGCCAGCGTCCATCGGCGCCTGCCGCCGGGACGTAAGCACAATGTCGTGCGCCTGAGCTAACTGCCGGACAACATAACAGGCCAGCCTGCCGCTGGCACCTGTTACAGGTACTTCCATAATGGTGTGTCCTTTACATTTCAATGAAGAAGATAATATCGATGGGCATCGAAACCTGATAAGTCAACATGTACTTTAGGCGCCTCTGCTCTTCAATGGTGGCCTCAATTAGTATTGTTTTTACAATTACAACTTCAGGAGGGTTGCTATGCAAGGCAATACTTCTTTATCTATCAACTTGGGTCAATTAACCTTGACGATATTAACGACAGGAATTACCATTAGCTGGTGGTTAATTTATTCGAGTAAACTGAGCTGAGTTTCAACACAAAAAAAAGCGATAAGAAGTTGTCACCGCTACAAATCAAGTGGTAAGAATTGCCAGTTTCCAGGGAAATTCTGATAATAGATAAGGACATTAAAACAAAGATGGGAGATTTTCTTGAACAGATGATGAAGTTTTCCCTGAACGTTATGGTCTCTGGCTCGGAAAATATTGCCAAAGCTATGCAGGAGGTTCAACATGAGGCGGAAACTCCCGATGAGGCGGAAGACACCTCTGAAACCGATGAAGACTTCACTTCGACATTTAGCAGCTTGTCGAGACTCGCAATAGTACCGCTTTTTGAGATGTCCAAGCTCCCGATCACCGTTCTCGTGAAGACGATTTCCGAAGCCACGCAGGAGATTCAAGAACAGACTGCAGCTGGCTATGAGGGCTTTAGCGAAGAAGAAACGGCTGAAGACTTTGACAGAGAAATCATTCCGTTGAGCGAGCGAGAAGCCGCGCTTGAAACCGAGGCCACCTTGACGGAGGAAGCTGAAGAATCGTATCAAATAAATTTATGGCAGATCGGTAGATCCGGTCGACCCGATTTTAAAGGGAAATGGACAACGGCTTTCGACTATCATTTGGGAACCGATGTAGATGAAATCAACAGGCCAACCGTGCCACATTTCATCACAGCGCAGGGTGGACCGAAGTCTAGAGGCGCCACGGAGAAATTCAATGTCCACTTTACCCTTGACCGTGACTACACAAACGGTGAATTGGCTTTCATCTATGATCGGTGGGGCACCGAAAAAGACCAGGTGTTTGTTGATAACGAATTGCTGGCGCCCATTGGCGGCGCGGGCAAAGGCATGTTCAAACATGTTGCCCTCTCACTTAAAGATATCCCAAATGGCGACCATGTCATTACGATTACGACCTCTGGAGAGACAGAGGCCGGGGGACATCGCATTGACTACTTGAAACTATCAGAAATTGAGAAATCCGCATAGCGCAGCCAAAGAAAATGAGCCGGTTGTATTCTCCGGCTGATGGTACGACATCCTGAGTTCCCTCGCGTCACAGCCTGACTCAGTTAATTATCCCAAGTAGCTAAGTAGAATTAATATTCATTAACTATCACCCAACACATTCTTGGGGAAATACAGTATGCCAGAAGCGAGAAAAAAACCTTCGACAACTGAGTTGCTCGCTCACATTCGAGAGACCTATCTGTTTAAAGACCTGGACGAGGACGTCCTGAAAGATTTGTCGAAGGACCTCTCCTGGATCAGTTTAGAACCCGGAGAAAATCTCTTTTATCAAGGAGATCAAAGCGATTCGACGTACTTGTTGATTGATGGTCTGTTGAAGGTCGCTATCAATCTAGACGACGGCGGTGAGCTGTTTGTCGGAGAGAACAAACCGGGTCAGTTAGTCGGCGAAATGGGCGTTTTCACGGGTCAATGTCGCACTGCGAGCATTTACGCCGACAACAACGGCACCGCAGCAGGATTAGTGAAAATTCCGGAATCGGGGTTCAATCGCATTGCCTCGACGAATCCAGCTGCCCTGGCACAGGTGGGCGAAACAATTCGTCAGCGTTTGTTCCGAAACCAACTCGCCGAAATGCTACCCAATCTGTTTGGAGAACTTGATGAGGAAACATTTGACGACATTGAGGCAGAAGCAGAATGGGTTCAGATTTCCCGCGGGGATGTCCTCATTAAACAGGGCGACCCCGGCGACAGCATGTACATTCTCATTCGCGGCAGGCTACAGGCTCGGGTTACTATTGAGGAAGGAGTCCAGATTATCGTGGGGGATATAACCCCCGGGGAGAGTGTCGGTGAAATGGCGATGTTTACAGGTGAAACGCGCACCGCTGACGTTGCCGCTGTCCGTGATACAGCACTGGTAAAATTTCACAAGGCAGGGTTCGATCGGTTGATGGAGAAATATCCCAACGTCATTCGGCAGATTACTAACATCATAATCTCTCGGTTACGGCGCGCGCAGTTCGCGAAAACCCCGCCACAGAATGTCACCAATATTGCGGTCGTCCCCATTAACCCTGATGTCCCGTTGACGCAGTTTACCGAACGCCTTGTTGCCGCGCTCAACACGCTCGATTCAGCGATCCATCTCAGCAGTCGGCGCGTTGATTCCATTCTAGGTGTTCAAAACATTGCCCAATCAGACGCCGATAATCCGTTGAATATCAAGCTCGGCGCCTGGCTCGATCACCATGAAGCGGAGAATCGCTTCGTGATCTATCAAGTGGATTCGGAAATTTCGGCCTGGACGCAACGAGCCATTCGACAAGCTGATCGCATCGTGTTCGTTGGACAAGCCTCTGATGACTCCGCGGAGACCCTATTTGAAGCCTGTGTTAAAAAAATCGCCACGGTCCGCGCGGATCTTGTCTTGCTTTATCCAGATGGTTCGCAAACCCCCAAAGGGACGATCAATTGGCTCAACGCTCGGAAAATCTCCAAGCACTATCATGTCCGTTGGAATTTGGACGGCGATTTTGAAAGAATGGCACGGTTCATTGCAGGCAAGGCAGTTGGGTTATGCCTCGGTGGGGGTGGGGCACGTGGCTTCGCTCACTTTGGTGTGATCAAAACATTAGAAGAAGCTGGGATGCCGATAGACATTATTGGTGGAAACAGCATAGGCGCTTACGTTTCGAGTATATACGCGACCGGGTACGCAAAAGGGTGGGATGTCAAAACCATGATTAAAGCCACCCGCAAGGTTTTTTCTCGTTGGCACTATCATCTCACCCCGCCGATCACGTCGATGTTTGCCGATGGCATTCTCGTCCATGATATCAAAGAATGTGTGGGGGCGGATATACAGATAGAAGACCTTTGGATTCCATTTTTCTGCGTGTCCAGCAATTTGACCCGGGCAGAAGTCAAGACCCATGACACAGGCCCTTTATGGAGGGCTGTACGCGTCAGTGGTGGGCTTCCGGCAGTTGTGCCACCGGTCGTTTTCGATGGAGACCTGCATGTGGATGGGGCACTTCTCAACAACCTACCCATCGATGTGATGAGCCAGATGTGTGATGGCGGCACGGTGATTGCAATTGATGTCAGCCCGATTGTCGACATGGGTGAGAACGAAACATTTGGAGATACCCTGTCCGGCTGGGATATGATTTATAGCAAACTTAATCCTTTTGTAGAAGATATCAAGATGCCCGCCCTACCGACGATCATGCAAAGATCCGCGGAAATCGGTGCTGTTTTACAACTCAAAGGCATTGTGGAAAAGCTCACCGATGTTTACATTTCCATGCCTGTTGAACATTTTGATATACTTGGGTTCGGTGAGGCTGATAATATCGTTCAGGTGGGTTATAACGAAGCACAAAGAAGGATTATTCCGTGGCTGAAAGAGAAAGAAAAAGAGCAGAAGAAAGAGAAAGAGCAAAAGACAGAATAAGCAACATAGAAGAAAGCGCAACTCCCGGATAACCCACGTTGTATACCGATCTTCGAACGGGTCGCCAACTTTATTATACTACCAATCCACAACAGACCCGTCATCCGGATCGAACTGTGGTCCATAGGGATGCGGATCCCCTATCAGGTCCATGAGTTTGTCCTCGTCGATAGTGATCCCTAAGCCAGGTCCGGTCGGCAGTGGACGATGACCGTTTTCGACCGCCGGCAAGGGCTCTGCGAGCAGT